>ERZ791914.199-NODE-199-length-69160-cov-40.640750_pt1 | contig 69160 bp, 57 predicted proteins | sample MGYA00510140_ERZ791914 | MGnify/ENA primary metagenome ERZ791914 (study PRJEB30046, sample SAMN00792079) | human gut metagenome | study: EMG produced TPA metagenomics assembly of the A metagenome-wide association study of gut microbiota in type 2... | reverse complement strand
TCGTCGACCTCGAAGCAACGATAAAAAATTTTTGACCCTATTTCTGAATAACTATGCGGCAATGAAGGTTTCACCGAGAACTTGTTGACACATACTTACCATACAGAATTCTGTCACGACAGAAGCGGTTTATGGTATAATGGACTGACAAAATGGCCTGAACTTCCTGCTAGAATTCCATCAATCCCCAAGGAGGCTTTCCTGTTATGAATAAATCCTGTTTGCTGCTGCTGTCCCTATTTGCGGGGGCTTTTTCCTTTTCTGCGCCGGCTCGGGCCCAGGTATCGGCCAATGTCCCGGTGGACAGCCATTATTATGACAGTATCGACAAACTGTCCGGAATGGGGTATCTGGATTCCCTGCCCAATGGGGCGCGTCCCTACAGCCGGCAGCAGATGGCCCGATGGGTACTGGAAGCGGAAAGGAAGGCAGCGGAAAAGCCCCTGCCGGCCTATCTGGCTGACGACCTGGCTGCCTTGAAACAGCTGGTGGCACCGGAAGCAGCAGCCCTCCAGGGGGAAGGCAAGGGGCAAGATCCCTTCCGGCTGCGGAAATTGACTTTCGGTACCGGGTATCTCCACAGTGACCGGTTCACCTACTGGGACAGGCGGACGGCCAGCGAATGGGCACCCTTCGGAGAGAAACGGAACGGGCACAAAATCGGCCGGAACGGCGGACTGGGTGCCGAACTGGAAGCTTCCGGGAATCTGGGCAGCGAAGTGGCCTTGGGAATCCAGGGAAGGGCCGCCTGGGATAAAGACAATGAAGGGACGGCCAGCCTGGAAGAAGCCTATGTGAAGACCCGGACCGGAGCCTGGGCTTGGGAATTGGGCCGGGAAGCCCTGGTTTGGGGCCAGGGTGCTAGTGGGAACCTGCTCCTGGGAAACAATATGAAACCCCTGACCCTGATCCAGGCTCACCTGAACGAACCCATCCAAGCCGGAGGCTTTTTCCGGTTCCTGGGCCAGGTGGATTTCCACGCCTTCTATGGACGGCTGGATGGGGACCGGGCTGCGGATGCAGCGGGCTGGGGCCGGCAGGATTACAATCACCCGGGACTCCTGGGACTGCGATTGGATGTGACCCCTGCTCGATGGTTCACCCTGGGCCTTTCCCGGGTATCCCTCCTGGGAGGGGACGGCAATGGATTGGATTCTCACGACTGGGGCAAGTGGAGCTACGGACACAATGCGGACCATAAGGACAAATGGGATGACATTGCCGGTTTGGATTTCCGCTTCCGTCTGCCAGGGGTCCAATTCTATGGAGAAATGTACGGAGAGGACCAGGCCCATGGGCTGCCTTCGGATTGGGGATACCGGGGCGGGGTCTATTTCCCCCAACTGACGAAGGACGGTTCCTGGGACCTGCTCCTGGAAACCGCCTATACCAACCAGGATTGGTATACCCATGGGACGTACCAAGACGGTTGGACCTACAGCGGAGATATCCTGGGAGATGCCATGGGCAGCGATGCCCGGAAGTATTATGCCAGGGTGAACCATTATTTCCCCGGAGCGGACCGGCTGGGGCTCTATTACCAGCGGACGGAAAGAGAACGGGGGATGGATGGACCTGTGGTCCAGGAAGCGGGGCTGACGGGACGGAAGAAACTGAAAGAAAATCTCTACCTGAATGGGACCGTGGGGTATGCTGCGGTGAAGCAGGGAAGCAAGGATCACGCCCTGTTTGCCGGAGCAGAAGCAGAGTGGGAGTTTTAAAGGGAGCTGTCGACTTTTGACCGCTGCCTGCTGACGGAAGGTGCTGCAAGTTTTGTGCAGCACCTTATTTTTTTTGTTGACATATACCCATATGGGGTATATAATACAACACGTAATAAGAAATACCCATACGGGGTAATGGTAATAATTCAACAAGAGCTATGCTCTTGATCTTGGGAGGGTTTGGTATGAGCGATTTGATTTTACAGGTCAAAGACCTGCAGAAAACATTCCATCTGAAAAGCGGTCATGTAGTCAAGGCAGTGAAAGGGATTTCATTCTCAGTGGAACGGGGAGAAATCTTCGGTTTCCTGGGACCCAACGGAGCCGGGAAGAGTACTTCCATCAGCATGCTGACCACCCAGCTGAAACCGGATGGAGGAGAGATCCTGCTGGATGGGGATTCGGTACTGCAGGATCCCATCACCGCCCGGAGCAGGATCGGGGTCGTAGCCCAGCACAACAACTTGGACCGCTCTCTGACCGCCCGGGAAAATCTCTTGTTCCACGCTCGGTATTTTGGGATGGATCCGGTGGAAGCAGAAAAAAAGGCTGATGAATACCTGGAGAAATTCGGGCTGACCCAGTGGCAGGATGATTATGTCCGGGGCTTTTCCGGTGGGATGGCCCAGCGGCTGAAAATCGCCCGGGCTATGATGCACACCCCGGAAATCCTCTTCCTGGATGAGCCTACGACAGGGTTGGATCCCAATTACCGGGAAATCCTCTGGGAGAATATGCTGGAGCTGAATCGGAAGGGGACCACCATTTTCCTCACCACTCACTATATGGAAGAACCGGAACGGTTCTGCCACAATATCGCCATTGTGAACCAAGGCGAACTGAAGGCCATGGGTACGGCGGACCAGCTGAAAGCCATGATCCCCTCCAGGAACATCCTGTCCCTGAAGCTGGACAAGGTGGATGACCGGCTGGTGGATGCTGCCGCCAAACTGCCGGGAGTGGCCAGTGCCAAGGTCCAGAATGGCGTGCTGCAGCTGTATCTGGAAGGCAAACCGGATTTTGACGGGGTGATCCGCTGGACGGAAGACAAGCAGCGGACCCTCCAGAACATTTCTCTTTCCACCCGGACCTTGGACGATGTATTTGTCTATCTGACCGGAAAAGCCATGAACAGTGCCAATTGAAGAGGAGACGATAACAATGAGTGAAGAACGGAAAAATAGTGTAACCCAGCAGGCTTTCTGGGCTATGGTCCAGCGGGATCTCCTGGCCCAGTGGCGGGATAAAAAGGAATTCATCTTCCGGGTGGGGATGCTGCCCCTGGTGCTGATCGTGGTGTACGGCTATGTGCTGCCAGCCATCGGGCTCCTGCCGGAGACGTTTCCCACCCAGATGTTTGCGGGCATGGTGGGGATGAGCATCTTGATCACCGGGATCCACGGCACGGCCATTCCCTTTACTATGGATTTCAACAATATGCACGAAATCGAGGACCGGCTCCAGGCACCAGTTTCCCGGAACGTGGTGGCCTATGCCAAGATGCTGGTGGGGATCGTCGAAGCCTTCATCGGCGGGCTGATCGTCCTGCCCATTTCCTTGATTTTCATGGGGAGCCGGCTGCAGCTGGGGATGACGGCTGGAGAAATCCCTCTGCTGCTCCTGGTACTGGTACTGATTGCCTTGGCTTCCGCTACTTTGGGCCTTTTGGTGGGGACAGTGGTAAAGCCTCCGCAAATCGCAGCCATGTTCCCTGGCTTCTTGATGCCAGTGGTGTTCTCTGGAGCCATCTTCTTCTCCTGGTATGCCCTGGATCCGGTGCCGGTGTTCCAGAAGCTGGTACTGCTGAACCCGCTGGTCTACGCCAATGAGGCATTGCGGTACGTGATGACTCCCCAGATCCGGAGCATGCCTCTGGGATATTCTCTCCTGGGCTTAGTGATAAGCAGTGTTCTCATGGGCTGGTGGGGCTTCAAACGGTTCCATGCCATGGTGGAAGGGGATAAATGAGCAAGGGGCTGTTGCATGCGCAACAGCCTCTTTTTTCATTTATATACGAAAGTATAATTGAAAAATCTGAAAAATATTGTATCATGTATAGTAAGAAGAAAACATCAGTCATTACAAGAAAATATAACGGGGAGGCGAAGGATATGCTTACACAAAAGAAAAAACAATTTCTGCTTCTGGCCTGTACGGGAATGCTGCTCCAGCTACCATTGCCGCAGATTGGCTGGGCTGCCAATCCTACTGATGAAATCCACTATTACAGCAATACCTATGCCTTGACCCAGGACGGCAGCAACTATGCCAACGATGGGGCTGCTGGATATTATGCCATGGCCATCGGCGGGGAAGCCAAGGCAGTGGGCAATTGGTCCATTGCCATTGGAAACTTGGCCAAAGCCACTGCCAGTGAATCCATTGTCCTAGGATACAAAACGGATACTGGGACGGACGGGTCTTCCAAAGTAGCCATCGGGTACCAAGCTACGGCCACCGGAGACCATGGAACGGCCCTGGGGGCGGAAGCCAAAGCATCCGGTACCAATTCTACGGCCATCGGCCGGACGACACGGGCAGAAGGAGATTCCAGTACGGCTGTCGGTTCCATTGCGGAAGCCAAAGGGGAAAAGAGCACGGCCCTGGGGCAGGGATCCAATGCCCTGGGAACAAAAAGCACGGCTTTGGGGTATGGGGCCAGCGTGAAGGAAGGGACAACGGATGCAGTGGCCTTGGGGGTTACGGCAGTTGCATCCGCCGATAAAGCGGTGGCTCTGGGGACCAACAGTACAGGCAAGGGAGAAAATGGCGTAGCCGTAGGGTACAATGCCCTCAGCGCCCAGAAAGGAGCGGTGGCTCTGGGTTATGGGAGCCAGGCACTGGGAACGAACAGCCTGGCCCTGGGGACCAACGCTACGGCTTCGGTGGACAAATCCGTGGCTCTGGGGTATTATTCCCAAACGGAACCGGTGGTGAAGACTTCATCCGCTTCCATTACCACCGTGGAAGGAAAACGGCTGTATCTGTCCGCCTTTGCCGGAAAATCCCCGGTGGGGACCGTAAGCTTGGGGTGGACGGTAAATGGCAAATCATCTGACCGGACACTGACCCATGTGGCGGCAGGACGGATCAGCGAGACAAGCACCGATGCGGTGAACGGCAGCCAGCTCTACGCCTTGGGCAGACAGATCAGGAGCGGCTCCAGCCTCAGCCTCCAGGCAGGGAAGGGCATCACCATTGAAAAAAGCGGTGATGGATATACCATCAGTGCCAGCCTGATCGGGCTGGATACGGAGGAGAACCGGACCCATGTGGTCTATGGAAAAGACCTGGAAGAGCACCATGCCAGTGAAAAAGAGGCTGGGGAGGCAGCTGGCAGCGGACAGACCGGAGATAGGAACGCCTATTATGTGGAAGTCCATGGGAATCCCCTCCAGCTCCAGGGAGATGAAGGGACAGCCCAGATCAACAACGGAGATACCCAGACCATTACCGGGGATGGAATCAATATCCATACGGTGGTGAAACAGAATGGCAGCGATGCAGCAGATGTGCAGGTGAAACTGGATCCCAATCTGAAAGTGGATTCGGTGACCATCCAGGATGGTGGCCCGGTGCTCAATGGAGAAGGCCTTGCCATGGAAGACCGGAAAATCACCGGACTGGCAGAGGGAGAAATCTCACAAACTTCCAAAGAAGCGGTGAACGGCAGCCAGCTGTACCAGGTGAAGCAGGATGTGTGGCAGAATGCGCAAAATATCAATCAACTGAACAACCGGGTGAGCAATCTGGATTCCAGGATCAATAAGGTGGGGGCAGGGGCAGCAGCCTTGGCGGCCCTCCATCCCCAAGATTTCGATCCGGATGACAAATGGGATTTCGCTGCCGGGTTCGGGAACTATCGGGATGCCAACGCGGCAGCCATCGGGGTGTTCTATCGGCCGGACCACAAGACCATGGTATCGGCAGGAGGCACCTTTGGCAACGGGGAAAACATGGTGAACCTGGGCATCAGTCTGAAACTGGGGAAGAGCAGTCCTTATGCGGGGATGAGCCGCCATGCCCTCATCGGCAAAGTAGAGAGCCAGGCTCGGGAAATCAGTGACTTGCAGCAGCAGACCCAGAGCCAGAACGAAAGAATTGCCCAGCTGGAAAAAGCTGTGGCGGAATTGCTGGGACACAAATGAAAGTGGGGGAAGCGAGTCATGGCTCGCGCCCGCGGCCGGGGTGTTGCACGCAACGTGCAACACCTCTCTCTATTTATGCTATAATAATACCCATCGAACAGGAGGTGGGGCTATGGGCCGTCGGGTGCTTTGGATGCTGTTGGTACTGCTGCTGGGGTTCATCTGGGGGCACTCTCTCCAAAATGGTACGGCATCCCAGGCGGAGAGCCAGTCGGTGCTCCATTTGGCCCTGGCTCGGTGGGGGAACCTGCCGGGAATGGATTGTCTGAACTTCTATACCATCCGGAAACTGGCCCATCTTACGGAATTTGCGGCCCTGGGGATGGTCCTTTCCGGGTTGGCAGGACTCTACGGGAAACGGAACCTCTTTTCGGTGCTTTTCTGGGGAGCCTGTGTGGGAACGGTGGATGAAGGAATCCAGCTCTTCAGCCCGGGCCGCAGTGCCCAGGTGTCGGATGTACTGTTGGATACCTGCGGGGTGTTGGCCGGGGCCCTGGTGCTGCGCCTGGTGTGCCGGCTGGTGCGGGGAGAACGGACAAAGGAGAGAAGCAGACGATGACAAGATTGGAACAACTGAGCCGGGAACTGGTGGATGTAGTGGTGAACCTGGGATACCCGTCGGAACTGGGAGAGCTGATGGCCCAGAATCTGGGCACAGAAAGCACCGTGGAACGGATGATCCAGTATCTGCTCCATGTCCAGCCCGCCACAGCGGAAGAAATGGTGGACGAGATGCTGGCCATCTGCGACGAACGGGACAAATGGGTCCAAAAGAAAAAGAATGAGTACTACAACCGGAAGGTGAATGAGTGGATCAATCGGTAAAAGGCAACATCCCCTTGACAGCTCCTCTTTTTCCGTCTATGATATACACATCAATTACTACTAAAATAATATGAATTAAAGGGGAGCGATGAGATGAACGGGAAAAAGAGAGTTTTGCTGTTTTTGGCGGGTTTGGCTGCGGCGGCTCTGCTGACAGCCGGCTGCGGCGGCAGCGCAGGAGACAAGAAAAGTGCGGACAGCGGCAAGCCCATTAAAATCGGGGCTACGGCAGGTCCCCATGCGGATGTGGTCCATGCGGTAGCAGAGGAAGCCAAGAAACAGGGACTGAAGGTGGAAGTGGTGGAATTCTCCGATTACATCACTCCGGACAAAGCCTTGGCGGAAGGGGACCTGGATCTGAACAGCTATCAGCATGCACCCTTCCTGGCCAATTTCAACAAACAGAACGGGACCAAACTGGTGCCCATCGGGAATACCATCCTGATGCGCATGGGGACCTACAGTGACAAGATCCATGATCTGAAGGCCATTCCCGAAGGAGCCACAGTGGCCATCCCCAATGATCCCACCAACGGGGGCCGGGGCCTGGTTCTCCTGGAAAAGGCCGGCCTGATCAAACTGAAAGAAGGGGTGGGGTTCAAAGCCACGGTGAACGACGTAGTGGAAAACCCGAAAAACCTGAAGTTCAAGGAACTGGAAGCGGCCCAGCTGCCCCGGAGCTTGGCAGATGTGGACTTGGCCGTGATCACCATGAACTATGTGATGAGTTCCGGCATGGACGTAAAGAAACAGGGACTTTTCTGGGAAAAGGATGATGAACCGCTGGCAGTGATGGTGCTGGCAGCCCGGGAAAAGGACAAGGACAAGGCGGAATATAAAAAGATCGCCGAGATCTTCCATTCCGAAGCGGTGAAGAAATTCATCGAAGAAAAATTCAAAGGGACGATCGTACCGGCGAAATGAAAAGAGGGGGGGCTGCATATGCAGCCCCCCCTGGTCGCGACTCACAACTCGTGACCCGTGACCTCAAAAAGAGGCTGTTGCGTGCGCAACAGCCTCTTTTGCTTTTTTATTGGTGCCGAAGGCCGGACTCGAACCGGCACGCTTTGAGGGCGCTTGATTTTGAGTCAAGTGCGTCTGCCAATTCCGCCACTTCGGCAAGCGTGATGGATATCACAACAAAATTATTCTAGCATGGCTGGCTTCTCTTTGTCAAGCTGCAGATTTTACAAATCCACGTCCAGCACAATTTCTTCTCCCAGCTTGACGGGGCCGCCAATGGCAAGACCGGTGATGCGTCCCTCTTTCCAGTCCGCTTCGATGTCGATCCGGCCGCCGGGCTCCTGGAGAGCGGCCGCCAGGGACCGGTTCTGGCGCAGGGCCAGGGCGGCTGCTACTGCGGCGGACCCGCTGCCACAGCTTTTTTCCCGGTACAGGGTCCCAGTGGACGAAACGTATACGATGGGCAGCACCTTCAGGGTGCTGATCTCCACCAGCATCAGCCCGTAGGCTTCCGGTTCTCTGCCCCGGGAAATTTCCCGCTGGAGAGAATAGAACAGCTGCTCCTGGTCCACTTCCTCCACGTTCAGGGTGAAATAGATATAATGGGTGATGCCGGGCAGGACCACTTCCTGGCACTCTACACTTTCCCGTTCATAAGAAAGATTGATTTTCTTCATCCCCAGAGGGGGCGCCAGCTGGACACTGGCTTCGAAAATGCCTTCCCGGATTTTTTTTGCCTTTACGGCAAGAGGAGTGGGGCAGCCGCTGCAGGTGACCTGGAAAGTCCCTTCTTTTTCCCCTGAGAGAAGGAGCCCGTAGGCGCCGGCGGAACGAGTGGCATTTCCGCAGAATTCACCGCCCATCATTTCCACCTGGGGCTGGCCTTCTTTTAGGGAAAGGCAGCCGATCTGTTCCACAGAGGGATCCAAGGACAGGAGTTTCTGGTTCAGGGCTTTGCGGATTTCCGGGGCTACCGGGTCCAGTAAAAATAAGGTGATGTTGCCGCTGGGGTCGGCCTTGATGGTTCGGATTTGCATAGGCAACTTCCTTTCTTCATAGACGATTATATAGCGAATACTTCCAATTCTCTCATAATTGAATCTTATATTTTATATTATAGCGATGCACAAGGCTTTAGACAAGAGAAAATACTTGACTTTTAGGTAATTTCTGAAAATAAGTAATCGATAGGTGTTTTGTGTTAGAATAGACATTGCGTCAATCAAATCAATTCGTTTTTTGTGGAGGGGCAAGCGTTGCATTATCGTAAATTTCTCAAATACTGGCTGTGTGCCGGGTTGGCCCTGCTGTTCCCCCTGGGGGCGCAGGCTTCTGTACAGGATCTTGCCTGGCAGGACGGGGTCCCGGCCTACCAGGAAGTCAAGGGCTCCATCACCCACGATGGGCCGAAACTGATCTTTTCAGACAGCCCGGAAATGGTGGGAAAAACGGGCATCATGTACCGGGATACGGTGGAGGGCCCTGTACGGCTGTTTTTCCATCATGTGAATGATACCCGCACGGACAAACGGCTGGCGGTGCTCCTGCGCCGGACCACCCTGCGGCCCAGCCAGGTGGCTTTTGGCAGGACCGGCATCTCCCGGCCCAATGAAGATTGGTTGGAGGCAGGGAAAGAAGCCCAGGAGCGGTATTACAGTTCGGTGCCCAACGGCCGGAAATTCCTGCTGAACGGACCCAGAGACATCCTGAACAACGGGAAAGGGTACATCCTCCATCCCCAGGAACTGGTCACCGGGATCGTGGACCTGACCTTCGACAAGCCGGTGGAAGTGTCCTTTATCATGATGCCCGTGGAGGCGGATCCTCGGATCTCTGCGGAAGTGTATTCCATCCTGCCCCCCGATCAAGGGGGCCATGTGCTCCGGGGCACCTTTGAAGGAGCCAATGCCCATGTGACCTTGGCGGAATCTTTTGATGCGGATGCCGGGGTGATCTGGGGGATGGAACTGGCCGATGACAGCAAAGACCTTTATCTCCGGGGGACCGATGTGACCCGGAATGCTCCAGTGGTGAATTACGGGAACTATGGCGTCATGTATGATGTGAACTTCCGGACCCACGGAAAGAATGCCACCCAGCTGCGGTTCAATCCTTACGGAGGACCTTACGCTGGGGAAGGGATCCTGGCGGTGGAAGGGGAAACAGCCCGGTATCTGCGGATCCCGGAAAGCAGTCTTTCTTTCGGCTGGGACCATGATGGAGAGACCATGAAACTGGGGACGGTGCCTCCGGGCAAAAGCGGTTCCTTTTATTTTTCGCCGCCTGGTTCTTCCAACCTGCCGGTGCGGATTTTCTGGGAAGGGAAGGCTGGGAGCCGGCTGGAAGAAAAATCCGGCAAAGTACGGACGGCGGAACAGATCCTGGCGGAACGGCTGGCTCGGAAGGAACATAAAGGAAATAGCACTAAATGAAAATAATTATTAAAAAGGCTTGACTATTTTCTAAGTTTGTTGTACCATAAGGATGTCAAGAAAAGCAAACAACATCTGAAGGGAAACAAAGAGCCGTGCGTGCGCTGCACAGCCGTTCCCACACAGAGGCCCCTATGGGGAAAAGAAAAAGAGGAGGATTTGACAATGGCTGAATTGAAAGGTTCTCAAACTGAAAAAAACTTATGGACTGCATTTGCGGGTGAATCCCAGGCATACAACAAATATGGCTATTATGCCAGTGTAGCCAAGAAGGAAGGATACGAACGGGTAGCCCAGAACTTCCTGGAAACTTCCGGCAACGAAAAGGAACATGCCAAGATTTGGTTCAAGGCTCTCCATGGGGGCTCCATCCCTGATACGGTGGAAAACCTGAAGGATGCTGCTGCCGGCGAAAACTATGAATGGACGGAAATGTACAAAGAATTTGCAGAAACCGCTGAAAAAGAAGGGTTCAAAGATCTGGCTTACAAGTTCAAAGCTGTGGGCGCCATTGAAAAGCACCATGAAGAACGCTACAGAGCCCTGCTGAAGAAAGTGGAAGACGGGACCATGTTCCAGCGCAGCGAAAAGACCGTTTGGATCTGCTCCAACTGCGGCCACATCGTGGAAGCCGAAAAGGCTCCGGAAGTCTGCCCGGTCTGCGCTCATCCCAAATCCTATTTCATGGTCAACTGTGAATGCTTCTGAGCATAAAAAAAAGGCCCCGTTGCGGGGGCCTTTTTTTATGCTCAATGGTTGGTCAGTCCTAGTTCTTTCAGCATTTCCATATCTTCCTTGATGGTGGTGCCGCTGGTGGTGAGCATATTGCCGGTGATGGAGGCGGAGGCTCCGGCCAGGAGGGCGGTGGCCCCGTTCTGGGGCAGCAGCTTCCGCCCGGCAGCCAGACGGATATTGGCGGTAGGGTTGATGAACCGGAAAATGGCAATGGTCCGGAGGATGTCTTCCGCCGGCAGGGGCTTGCGGCCTTCCATACCTGTGCCAGGAATGGCCATCAGCGCGTTGATGGGAATGGATTCGATTCCCAAGCTCTGGAGGGTGAAGGCCATATCCAGTCGGTCCTGCCAGGTTTCTCCCATGCCGATGATGCCTCCGGAGCAGACGCACATCCCTTCTGCCTGGGCAGCTTTGATGGTGCGGATCCGGTCGTCAAAGGTGTGGCTGGTGCAGATCTGGGGGAAGTACCGGCGGGAGGTCTCGATGTTGTGGTGGTAGCTGGTGACCCCGGCTTCCCGGAGGCGGCGGAACTGTTCCCGGCTGATGATGCCGTGGGAGGCGCACAGGTCGATGGTCAGGTCCTTCTTCATGGCCCGGTAGATGTCCAGGGCCTTCTCGAAATCACTGCCGGTGAGGGCCCGCCCGGAAGTGACCATGGCGAACCGGTTGGCCCCGGCATCCTGGTCGGCTTTGGCAGTTTTCATCACTTCTTCTTTGGAAAGGAAGCCGTATTCTTCACAGCCCGTATGGTGGCAGGCCGCCTGGGCACAATATTTGCAGTTTTCCCCGCAGCGGCCGCTCCGGGCGTTGATGATGGTGCAGAAATCCACATGGTTGCCGCAGAAATGTTTCTGGAGCCGGCCGGCTTCCTGCTGGAGCTCTGCCAGGGGCTGGGTCAGCAGCTCTTGGACTTCCGGGTCCTCCGGCTTCAGCCGGTACCCTCCTATGATCCGATCGGTCAGTGCGCGCAGTGCTTCTATCTTCAATGATCTCATCCCTTCTGGTATAATATGGTTACCATTATAAAGAACCGGGGATTTGCGGTCAACTTTCTAAAATGTAAGGTTAACGTAAAACCGGGATCTGCAAAGGAGGAAAATCATGGAACTGCTTTTTATCTATATGGATGGCTGCCCTTACTGCAAACTGGCCGGTGAGGTGCTGGAAGATCTCTTTGCCAAACATCCGGAATACCAAAAGATTCCCCTGGTGAAGGTGAACGAGAACCGGGAACCGGAAAAATTGAAGGGCCGGAACTATTACTACGTCCCCACCTTCTTCTATGGGGAAGAAAAAGTTTACGAAGCCCAGCCGGGGGATGACCGGGAGAAGATGGAAAAGATCTTGGGTGATTTTTTCCAAAGAATCAGTGAGAAATGAAAATGAGGTGCTGCGCGAGCGGCACCTCATTTTTCATTCCATCAATATTTTCCGGCAGGTTTCGTTCTGCATGACCATCTTCAGCAGCAGGTTCCCCAGCACTGTGACGCTGAGGCATTCTCCGGCCCCAATGTAGACCATGGCTGCCCCCAGGGACAGATCTGGGGGCAGGGCCGCCAGTACATCCAGTTCAGCCCCGATCAGCACTCCATTGCTCACCACCGGGCACAGAGAGGCCAGGAGAGGATTCTTCATCCGGTGCATGGGCCAGATCCCCAAGAAAGTGGCCAGGGTGCCCAGGAGCATGTCCGGCAGTCCGAACGGGCTCCCCAGGTTGGCCAGGAAGCATCCGGCCGTGAGACCGGGGATCCATTTGGGATTGTAGAAGGCCAAGAGGGTCAGACATTCGGAAAACCGTATCTGGATAGGTCCGTAGCTGAGCGGGGCCAGTCCCAGGGTGAGGGCGGCGTAGACCGCTGCCAAAAGGGCGTTCCGCAGCAGCCAAGTTTCCTTTCCCATCTTCAGGCCTGCCCTTTCAGCAGACGGGCTTTCAGTTCTTTGTATTTCCGGGAATAGAAAGGCTTCAGTTGGGCTTCCCGGTGGTCATAGCCGTAGGCCCGCTTGGAAATGGACAGGATGGGAGGCGCTTGGATCCGCTTGGCCACAGCCAGACCGCAGAACAGCTTCCACCACCGTTCCAGATCCTCGATGAAAGCCTGGGCGTCCGGGAACAGCTGTTCCACCAGGCCCTTTCCACAACCCAGATGTCCTTCCAGGGTCCCTTCCGCGTACCAGGTCAGGAGTTCTTCCGGAGAAGTCTTGTACCAGCTTTCCACAAAGGCTTGGAGCAAGTAATCATGGTAGGGATAGACCAGGGGATCTCCCCCTTTGCCCACGGTCTGGGCATCGGACAATTCCGCGCTGGGCTTGATCTGGAAGATCTCTTCCGGGATGACTTCTTTCTGGAATACGGCTTCATTGAGATAACGGCCCAGGGCATAGACTTGGTGCTTCCACAGATCCCCGATGAGGGCCAGGACCCCGGCGATATCTCCGTAGAAGGTGGCGTAGCCTACAGTCATTTCTGCCTTGTTGGAGTTGCAGGAGAAGCCCCCGCCGAAAATGGAAGCCAGGCCGGCCAGCACCCGGGCACCCCGGTCCCGGGCCTGGATGTTTTCTGTGGCAAAGGGCGTGACTTTCAGGTGGAATTCCTCGCCGGTGCCGTAGTTGTGGATGGGTGCGCTGTTGAACTGGAGGATGGTCTTGTCCACCACTTCTTGGATGGGAAGGATGGTGTAATGGGTCCCCAGGGCTTCCGCCATTTTCTGGGCCAGTCCTTTGGTCAGTTCCGAATTGTACTGGCTGGGCATATTTACCAAGAGGACGTTTTCCGGCCCCAGGATGTCCACGTAAAAGGCTGCGGTGACGGCGGAATCGATGCCGCCGGAAACCCCGATGGTCATTTTCCGGATGCCCAGCTGGTCCAAGAAAAGAGAGGCTCCGTACCGGAGCGCGGTATAGACGGCCTGGGCATCGGTAAGGGCGGGCTGGAGCCCCCTTTCTCCTTGGAGCAGCCCCGTATCTGGATCCCAGAGACTCACCAGCAGGTCTTCTTGGAAAGCCGGGGAATCAGTGATCATTTCTCCCCGGGCATTGTACATGCAGCTGCAGCCGTCATAGGTGAACACGTTCTTGCCGTTGTTCTGGATCCCCACGTTGTTGCAGTAGGCCAAAGGGATGCCGCAGGAGCTGGACTGGTGCACGAACAGCTCATGGCGCTTCCGGTTCTTGTGGAAAGTATAGGGGGAGCAGGAAAGGTTGCAGAGGATCTGGGCCCCATTTTTCTTCAGCAGTTCCGGTACATTATAATAGTAGTTTTCTGTCCAGCCGTCTTCGCACAGGAGTACTCCCAGTTTCACTTCCCGGCCTCGGATGGACACCGGGACCGGTTTTACCAGGTCTTCGATGGTCACGTTCCGGCCCAGTTCCGGCAGCAGTTTGGCGATGCTGTGGAAGTACCGGCTGTCGTCGAATTCCCGGTAGTCCGGCAGGGAGGTCTTGCTGATGAAGGGATAAGGCAGGCCTCCCTGGAGCAGCTTCCCGTCCTGGGCTACAAAGGCCGCGTTGTATTTCCGGATCCGGCCGTCTTCATTGACTTTGTCCGGGTCGGTGGCGATGTTGCCGAAAATCACGCAGATCCCTTCACTGGCGGCGATGATCTCTTTTCCCCAGGCTTCACAGTCCCGGAGAAAGGCACTCTGCTCCCACAGGTCTCCCAGCAGGTAGCCCGGGACCATCAGTTCCGGCAGGAGCAGGATATCCACCTGGGCTCCACGGGCTCTGGCGATGGCATCCAGGGCCTTGCGGGTATTGGCTTCCGGATTCCCCGGCTCTACTTGGATTTGTGCACAAGCAATTTTGATGTCCATTTGTTTCTCGCTCCATAAATTGATATAATGAATCAATAACTGCTTCCATTATAGCAAAAGGGGACAGGATAGGAAAGACGGGGAGCAGGGCCGTCGTGAAAATACGAACAAAGCAAAATCTTCGTCTGTAAATGTTGCGTATATACAGCGCATATGCTATGATACCTTATGCGATATGCAGAAAGTAGGGGGGACTATGTTATACATTAGCACAAGAGGGAAAACGGATATGGTGAGCTCGGCTCACGCGATCTCCAATGGACTGGCGGCAGACGGAGGACTTTTTGTTCCGAAAGAATTCCCGCCCATCAGCCTGGCGGAGATCGATGCCATGCGGGAAGCTCCGTACAGCGATCGGGCTCTGACGGTACTGGCCCGGTTCCTGACGGACTACAGCGAAGACGAACTGCGGAACTGTGTGGAAACGGCGTACAGCAAGGACCGTTTCGGGGATTTCCCGGCACCGCTGCACCTGCTGAAGGACAATCTGGATGTACTGGAACTGTGGCATGGCCCCACTTGTGCTTTTAAAGACATGGCCCTGCAGATCCTGCCGCTGTTCCTGACTAAAGCGGTCCAGAAGACTGGGGAACAGAAGAAACTGGTGATCCTGGTGGCTACTTCCGGAGATACCGGGAAAGCGGCCATGGCCGGGTTCGCCGATGTGCCGGAAACGGAAGTCATCGTGTTCTATCCCCAGGAAGGGGTCAGCGATATCCAGAAGCTCCAGATGGTGACCCAGAAAGGGGACAATGTCCATGCCGTAGCTGTGGAAGGGAACTTCGATGATGCCCAGACCGGGGTGAAGATCCTGTTTGGCAGCCAGCCTCTGGCCCAAGAACTCCAGGAACACGGGTGTGCCTTCTCTTCCGCCAACTCTATCAACTGGGGACGCCTGGTGCCCCAGATCGTGTACTATTTCAGTGCCTATGCAGATGCGGTGAACAGCGGCCGGATCGAAAATGGGGCACCGGTGAACTTTGCAGTGCCCACGGGGAACTTCGGAGACATCCTGGCCGGTTTCTATGCCAGACTGATGGGCCTGCCGGTGAACAAGTTCATCTGTGCTTCCAACAGCAACAATGTACTGACGGACTTCATCAATACTGGAGTCTACAATCGGAAACGCCCCTTCCATAAGACCATTTCGCCTTCCATGGACATCCTGGTTTCCAGCAACCTGGAACGGCTGCTGTTCGAAGAGACAGGCCATGATGCGGCTCAGGTAGCAGAATGGATGAAGGAATTGAACGAAAAGGGCGAATACAAGATCGGCACCGAGCTCCAGAACCAGATCCTGAAGGATTTCTTCGGCACCTGGGTGGATGAAGTGGAGACCCGGGAGACCATCGGAGATGTGTACAATAACTATGGTTATGTAATGGATCCCCATACAGCGGTGGCTTACAAGGCCATGGAAAAATACCGGCTGATGACCGGGGACGAGACTTACAGCATCGTCCTGAGTACTGCCAGTCCCTTCAAGTTCAACGATGTGGTCCTAGCTTCCATCGATCCGGATACCTACGAAGGGAAGGAACTGGATCCCTTTGTGGCCATGGAAGATTTGAGCAGACTGGCCAAGCTGCCCATCCCGGCCAGCATGCAGGAACTGCCCAAGCTCCAGAGACGCCAGAGCGATGTAGTAGATAAGACCCAGCTGGAAGCGGAAGTGAAGAAACTTTTAGGATTGAAGTAAAGAGTTACACAAAAGGGACCCGACAGGGTCCCTTTTGTTATACCTGGCATAAGAAAAAACCTATAGATAAGTGTAACTTTTGTGTCAGTTTCATTTAAAAATATACAGTTCCCAGCTTATTTTTTTGAGCAAAGTATGGTATGATAAAAGGCATATAGATTGATCGATTTTTTATATGATTCAAAGGGGAGCAAGAAATGGAAGTCACTGTTATTACAAATATCAGACGGAAAGTGCTGACCATGCTGTCGAAAATGGCTTATGACGGGAACCTGCCGGACCATGTCTATGATATCCTGCAGATCGTCAACGAGAACACTCCCAGGACCCGCTGCTGCGTCCACAAGGAACGGGCGGTCTTGAAGGAGCGGATCTGTGTGGCCCTGGGTGTAGATACAGATATGAACATCATCGAAGCGGCCAACAAAGCCATTTCAGAACCGGTGGATCGGACCCAGCATGTCATCGCTGTGCTGCCGGAAGGCTGTTCTGCCTGCCCGGTGAACAAATATATGATCACCGATGTGTGCCGCCGCTGCCTGACCCACCGCTGCATGAACGGCTGCCCCAAGAAGGCCATTTCTGTGTACCAGGGCCGTGCCCACATCGATTATGATATGTGCGTAGAATGCGGCAACTGCAAACGGGCCTGCCCCTACGGCGCTGTGGTGGAAATCGCCCGTCCCTGCGAAAACGCCTGCAAGGTCCATGCTCTCCATACCGGCGTGAACAAGAAAGCGGAAATCGATAAGAACATCTGCGTGGAATGCGGGGCCTGCCGGGGTGCCTGCCCCTTCGGCGCCATCGAGGAACGGAGCCACATCGTCCAATTGATCCAGGCCATCAAGAGCGGCCAAGAAGTGGTGGCCCTCCTGGCTCCTTCCTTTGTGGGCCAGTTCGGACTGAAGGTGCATCCAGGCCAGATCGTCAAAGCCTGCCAGGAACTGGGGTTTGCTTCTGTGAAGGAAGTGGCGCTGGGAGCCGATATGACCACCATCTCTGAAGCGGAAGAATTCCTGGAAAAGGTGCCCACCGGCAAACAGAAAGTCATGACCAGCTCCTGCTGCCCGGCTTTCGTGGCTACGGTGAAACGCCATGCCCCGGAATTGGCAGACTGTATCTCCGATGCGGTGTCTCCCATGGTGGCCCGGAGCAAACTGGAGAAATACAAGCATCCCGGTGCCCTCACCTGCTTCATCGGTCCCTGCATCGCCAAGAAAGTGGAAGCCCGGGAACATCCGGACGAAATCGATTTCGTACTGACTTTCGAAGAACTGAAGTGCATGATGGACAGCCAGGACATCGACCCGGCCAAATGCGAAGAGGCCCCTTTCCATGCCGCTTCTTCCGCCGATGGCTGCAGCTTCCCCCAGGCGGCCGGCGTCAGCAATGCCGTCAAGGATTATGTCCGGGACAACCATCCGGAAGTGGATGTGGACTCTCTGAAGAGCCTCTACTGCAACGGGCTGGATGAATGCCTCCAGGCTTTGAAAGATGTGGAAGCCGGCAAGCTGGATATCCAGTATCTGGAAGGGATGGCCTGCCAGAAGGGCTGCCTCAACGGGCCGGGGGCTCTTACGGAACCAGGCCTCACCCGGGTGCTGCTGAAACGCTTTGCAGATACTACCCAGGCAGACAGCGCCGGCAAGATCGAACAGGCCATGGATGGCGTGAAGAACGTGGACATGGAACGGGTATATTTGCGCAAATAAACAGAGTGTGATAAAATAGCCGGGTATGAGTACGTTGAAACGAGGGCTCTTACCCGGCGTTTTCGAATTTATGTAGGAGGAATCAAGAATGTCAGGACATTCCAAGTGGGCTAATATCAAATTCAAAAAAGGCAAGGCTGATGCGCTCCGTGGGAAGATCACCACGAAGATCGGCCGTGAAATCACGATTGCTGTACGCATGGGCGGTCCTGATCCTACTGGCAATATGAGACTGAAGCTGGCTTTGTCCAAAGCCAAGGCCAACAACATCCCCAAGGACAACATCAAACGGGCCATCGCCAAGGGCCAGGGTGCTACCGAAGGGTCCAACTACGAACAGATCACTTATGAAGGATACGGCCCCGCTGGGGTGGCCATCATGGTCAGCGCCCTGACGGACAACCGGAACCGGACGGCTGCCGATGTGCGCCACGTGTTCTCCAAAGGCGGGAACATGGGGGAATCCGGCTGCGTAGGCTGGATGTTCAAGAACAAAGGGGTATTCACCGTAGAAAAGGAAGGGGCTCCTTCTGAAGACGAAGTGATGGAAGTGGCTCTGGATGCCGGTGCGGAAGATATGGAAACCACCGATGATGCCTATGTGATCACCACGGCTCCGGAAGATTACGATGCAGTGGAAAAGGCTCTGGCTGATCACAACATCGAAGTGGCCATGAGCGAGCTGTCCCTGATCCCGGACAATACTGTTGCAGTGGCCGGGGAAGATGCAGAGAAGGTCCAGAACATGATCGACGCGTTCAATGATCTGGATGATGTGCAGGACGTTTATACGAACGCTGACCTGCCTGATGAAGAATAAAGGGAACTGCTGTTGCTGCTGAACAGTCATCCCAGGAGTACATATGGCCGGCCAGCTGGGGAAATGTTCCCTGGAGGCCGGCCTTTTTCACCATAAGGAGGGAATTGCCTATGCTGGCATTGGGTATCGACCCGGGTACGGCGATCTGCGGCTACGGGCTGGTGCGGCTGGAACGGAGCCGGCTGATCCCCGTCCATTATGGAGCCGTCTTTACGGACAAGGATATGCTGCCGGAACGGCGGCTGAACAAGATCTATGAGGAGCTGACGGAACTGATCCAGCGCTTCCGGCCGGATTTCATGTCCGTGGAAAAGCTCTTCTTCAACCGGAATGTGACCACGGCCATTGCCGTAGGGGAGGCCCGGGGCGTCATCCTGCTGACGGCGGCCCAGGCCGGCATCCCGGTCTACGGATATACGCCCATCCAAGTGAAGCAGGCCATCACCGGGACCGGGCGGGCCAACAAGGAACAGGTGACCTATATGGTGCAGAAATTGCTCCATATCGAGGAAAAACCCAAACCGGATGATGTGGCCGACGCCCTGGCCATCGGCATCACAGGGCTGAACTTCATCCGGGAACAGGAACTGCGGGAGAGAATGCGATGATTGGATTCATTACCGGACGGGTGGACCATATTGGAACGAATTTCTGCCTGGTGGATACCCAGGGAGTGGGCTATCGGATCTTCCTGAACACCGGGGACCTTTCCCGGATCCAGGTGGACCAGAAGGTGAAGATCTATACCTATCTGTCCGTACGGGAGGATGCCCTCCAGCTTTTCGGCTTCCTCTCCTACGATGCCTATTCCCTGTTCACCCAGCTGATCACCGTCAGCGGCATCGGTCCCAAGATGGCCCAAGGGATCCTTTCTGCCTCCAAGGTGGATGCTTTCTACTTGGCGGTAAAGAACCGGGACCTGAAGTTCTTGACCAAGCTGCCGGGGATCGGGAAGAAAACGGCAGAACGGCTGCTGCTGGAACTGAAGGACATGACTGGGCCGGAAGGGCTGGAAGAGGAAGGAACAGCAGGCGGCTATGAGGGAGATGTGCCGGATGATGACACCACGCCCCTGGGGGCTGTGGCCGAAGGGCTCAGCTATCTGGGCTACACCCAGGGGGAAATCGCCCAAGTACTGAAGAAACTGAAAGTGACCGCTGACAGCAAGGCAGAAGACCTTTTGAAAGAGGCACTGCGCCTGATGGCCAGGAGGAGTTAAATGGAAGATACCAATCGCGTGATCGCCGGGCACGAACAGGAGCAGGACGGCTGGCAGTACAGCCTGCGCCCCCGGCGGCTGGCGGAATACATCGGTCAGTCCAAAGTGAAACGGAACATGGAGATTTTCATCCAGGCAGCCCTGAAACGGAAGGAAGCCCTGGACCATGTGCTGCTCTATGGACCGCCGGGCCTGGGAAAGACCACCCTGGCCAACATCATCGCCAACGAACTGAATGTGAACATCCGGATTACCAGCGGGCCGGCGCTGGAGCGTCAGGGAGATCTGGCAGCCATCCTCACCAACCTCAGCGACAGCGATGTACTGTTCATCGATGAAATCCATCGGCTGCCCAAGACCGTGGAGGAAATCCTCTATTCGGCCATGGAAGACTATGCCCTGGACATCATCATCGGGAAGGGACCGGCTGCCCGGAGCGTCCGGTTGGATCTGCCCCGGTTCACTTTGATCGGGGCCACCACCCGGATGGGGTCCATTGCGGCTCCGCTCCGGGACCGGTTCGGAGTGATCTGCCATCTGGAATTCTATACTCCGGAAGAGCTCCAGATCATCGTGGAGCGGGCGGCGGAGATCCTGGGGGTTTCCATCGAATCCGACGGAGCCTATGAAATCGGGCGCCGGAGCCGAGGGACGCCCCGGGTGGCCAACCGGCTGCTGAAACGGGTACGGGATTTTGCAGAAGTGGCTGGTCATGAGGTAATCACCCGGGACGTATGCCGGCATGCCATGGAACGGCTGGAAATCGATGATTTGGGCCTGGACCAGAACGACCGGCGGCTGCTGCAGAAGCTGGTGAAGGATTTCGGAGGCCGTCCGGTGGGGGTGGATACCTTGGCAGCTTCCCTCAACGAAGAGACCGAGACTTTGGAAGATGTCTATGAACCCTACTTGATGCAGCTGGGCATGCTCCAGCGGACCCCCAAGGGCCGACAGGCCACCTTGGCGGCCTATCGATATCTGGGGGTGCCTTATCCCACGGAGGATGGAAACAAATGAAGAAGACCCTGGGGATTTTTCTCTGCCTGTTCCTGCTGCTGTGCCAGAGCCTGGCCTTGGCGGCAGGGGGAGGCCCGAAGCTGCGGGTGGGACTGGCGGTGGATCAATTCTCCGCCCAGATCAGTTCCTCCGGCAAGATCAAGGTGGTGGAGCCGGGCGGACGGACCACAGTGCTGCAGCCAGGGAGCCACTTCATCAGCGTGAAGAACGGAAGCCTCTATGCGGACCAGAAAAAACTGGGCAGCAGCCAGGTATCCCTCTTGGCGGCTGATGCCAAAAATCCGGTGCTGGTCCACCAGAAAAAATACCGGGGAGCCTTGACCGTACTCCTGAACAGCGGGAAAAAGAATCTGACCCTGGTGAACACCCTGCCTCTGGAACAGTATCTCTATGGGGTGGTGGCCAAAGAAGTGCTGCCCCTGTGGCCGGATGAAGCCATCAAGGCCCAGGCAGTGGCCGCTCGGAGCTTTGCCCTCTACAGCCTTGACCACGGGAAATATCCCAATTTCGACATCCGGGCCAACGAACTGGGCCAGGTGTACGGCGGGATCAGCGCCGAGCACGCCAATACTACGAAACTGGTGGATGCCACCAGCGGGGTGGCTGCCCTCTATGAGGGGGAACCCATCCAGGCGGTGTTCCACAGCAGCGGAGGCGGCTATACGGAAGCGGCCAGTGCCGTCTGGGGAAAGGACATCCCCTACCTCCAGGCGGTGCCCGATTACGACCAGGATTCCCCCAAATTTTCCTGGAACCGGGTCTTCACCAAGGTCCAGCTTACCCGGCTCCTGAGCCAGGGCGGCTATGAGCTGGGAGACCTCCAGGGCATCCGGCTGTCCGCCCGGACAGCACCACCCATGCGCTGGACCCCGGACCGGGGGACCTCCGGCCGGGTGAAGCGGATGACCTTCGTGGGTTCGAAGAAAAGCATCACCCTCACAGGGAGCCAGGTCCGGTCCCTGCTGGATCTGGACAGCGCCCTCTTTGATATCCGGATCGGCCTGGAACGGCCCAAAGAATTGGATGTGACCATCACCAACGGCTATGGCTATCCCATCGGGAAGAAGACCATCCCCATCAGCGGGGACAAGAAATCCGGCACCGAGGGGGCCAGCGTGGGAGACATGCGCCTGTTCACCAATGTAGACGGGGAAAAGGTGATCTTCACCGGCAACGGGTTCGGCCACGGAGTGGGCCTCAGCCAATGGGGCGCACGGGGCATGGCCCTCCAGAAAAACAAACGGGGAAAGCACAATGATTACAAGACCATCCTGTCCCATTACTACCAGGGGATCACGGTGAAACAGGTCTATTAGGAGAGAAGAAAGATGGAAGTTACTGATTTCGATTACGATCTGCCAGAGGAACTCATTGCCCAGACGCCGGTGGAGCCCCGGGATTCTTCCCGGCTCCTGGTGATGGACAAAAAGACCGGGGAACTGGAACACCGGCATTTCTACGACCTGCCGGAATACCTGAAGCCCGGGGACCTGCTGGTGTTCAACGATACCCGGGTGATCCCGGCCCGGCTCCACGGGGTGAAGACCACGGGAGCCCATGTGGAAGTATTCCTGCTGACCCGGAAAAACGCCACGGACTGGGAAGTACTGGTGAAACCGGGCAAGAAGCTCCAAAAAGGAGCCCAGATCAAATTCAGCGAGGAACTGAGCTGTGAGATCCTGGACACCACGGATTTCGGGGGCCGGATCGCCCGGTTCCACTATGAAGGGATCTTCGAAGAGATCCTGGACCGGCTGGGCGAGACCCCGCTGCCTCCTTACATCCACGAAAAGCTCAAGGACAGCGAACGCTACCAGACCGTGTACAACCGGGAACGGGGCAGCGCTGCCGCTCCCACCGCTGGGCTCCATTTCACCAAGGAACTGTTGAAGAAGATCAAAGATATGGGCGTGGAGGAAGTGTTCGTCACCCTCCATGTGGGCCTGGGGACCTTCCGTCCGGTGAATGAAAGCCGGATCGAGGACCACAAGATGCATCGGGAATTCTACACCGTCTCCCAGGAAGCTGCTGATGCCATCAACAAAGCCAAACGGGAAGGACGGCGGATCATCGCTGTGGGCACCACTTCGGTCCGGACCTTGGAAAGCGCCGGGGCCAGCGGAGAAATGAAAGCCGGGGGCAGCTGGACCAGCATCTTCATCTATCCCGGCTACCAGTTCCGGTTCGTAGATGCCCTGGTCACCAACTTCCACCTGCCCCAGAGCACCCTGATCATGCTGGTGTCCGCCCTCAGCTCCCGAGAGAACATCCTCCATGCCTATAAGGTGGCGGTCCAGGAAAAATACCGGTTCTTCAGCTTTGGCGACGCTATGTTCATTCATTAAAGGAGATAAAATGCATTCCGTCTATTTCGAACTCATCAAGGAAGATCCCCGGAGCGGGGCCCGGCTGGGGAAGCTCCACACCCCCCACGGGACTTTCGATACCCCCATGTTCATGCCGGTGGGGACCCAGGCTACGGTAAAGACCCTGACCCCGGAAGAGCTGTACGCCATGCATTCCCAGGTGATCCTATCCAATACGTATCATTTATTCCTCCGGCCGGGCACGGAGCTGATCCGGAAAGCCGGCGGCCTCCACAAGTTCATGAACTACCAGCGGGGGATGCTCACCGACAGCGGCGGTTTCCAAGTGTTCAGCTTGGGAGAGATGCGGAAGATCACCGAAGAAGGGGTGATGTTCCGGTCCCACCTGGACGGTTCCCGGCAGTTCCTGAACCCGGAAGTGGCTACCAAGGCCCAGGAGGACCTGGGAGCGGACATCATCATGGCTTTCGATGAATGCATCCCTTACCCAGCGGACCACGCCTATGCCAAACAGTCCACGGAACGGACCACCCGCTGGGCCCGGCGGTGCCTGGAAGCCAAGACCCGAGAGGATCAAGGGCTCTTCGGCATCATCCAGGGGGGCATGTACCCGGATCTGCGGGAATACAGCGCCAAGGCCATCACGGATATGGATTTCGCCGGATTTGCCATCGGCGGCCTGTCCGTGGGAGAACCCCATCCCCTGATGTATGATATCCTGGATAAGACCACCCAGCATATGCCCAAGGACAAGGCCCGGTATCTCATGGGGGTGGGTACCCCCGACTGCCTGGTAGAAGGGGTGAACCTGGGGGTAGATATGTTCGACTGTGTGTATCCCACCCGGGTGGCCCGGAACGGCACCGCCATGCTCCCTACCGGACGGCTGGTGGTGCGGAACGCCCAGTACGCCGAAGACTGGCGGCCCATCGATGAACACTGCGACTGCTACACCTGCCGCCATTTCAGCCGGGCCTACATCCGCCACCTGTTCAAGGCGGAAGAGATCCTGGCCCTGCGGCTCTTATCTATACATAATCTCCATTTTCTGCTAAAATTTGCAGAGGATATGAGAACAGCCATCGCTAACGATACGTTCCCGGAATTCCGGGCAGCGTTCTTAGAGAATTATGAAACCACAAGGAGGTAATTTTTGATGGAAAATCTGCTTCAAATGGCCTGGCCCTTCATTCTCATGGGTGTGATCTTCTACCTGATGATCTACCGTCCCCAGAAACGGGACCAGAAGAAACGCGCTGAAATGCTGGATTCCCTGAAGGTGGGCACCAACATCGTCACCATCGGCGGCATCCTGGGCACCATCACCAAGGTCTATGAGGACAAGATCCGGATCAAAGTGGCAGAAGGGGTGGAAATGCACATCCGCAAGACAGCCGTGGGCGGTGTGATCACTTCCGTTTTCGACAAGAAGAACAGCCGGAAGGCTGCTAAGAAGGAAGAGGCAGCCAAGAAAGAAGAAGCCCCTAAGGCGGAACCGGAAGCCAAACCGGCAGAAACTCCGGAAGCACCGGCAGCAGAAGCCCCCAAGGCTGAAGGGAACGGAGAAGGAAAATAATGGATAAGAAAACAGCCCGCCAGGAAATCAGGGAGAAAATCCAGAAACTGAACCAGCGGGAAATCCATAAATACAACCGGGAGATCAACAGCCACATCGTCAACAGCCGGCTTTTCCTGGAAGGGAAAGTGATCATGGGCTACCTGGGAGAACCGGGGGAAGTGAACATCGATCAGTCCCTCCAGACAGCCCTCAACATGGGCAAGACCGTGTGCGTGCCCCAGATCCTGGAAGGACCGGGGGAGATGGCGGCGGCCCGGCTGGTGACCTTGAAGAAGCTGGGGCGGGACCGTTACGGCATCCGTACGCCCCAGGAACCGGTGGAAACCATCGCCCCGGAAGACATCGACCTGGTGCTGACGCCCGGTCTGGGCTTTACCGCCCAAGGCGAACGGCTGGGCCGGGGAGCCGGGTATTACGATCGTTTCCTGCCACGGTGCACCAAAGGGGTTCCCATGGCAATCGGGTATGAGGTGCAGGTCCAGAAAGAGCTGCCCACCAATGCCCATGACGCGAAAGTCCGTTATCTGTGTACGGAAAAAGGACTGCGGGTATGCAAGAATAACGGAAAATAAGGAGGAATCGTTTTGGAGGGTAAAAATCGGGTCAAGCTGCTGGTTTCAGTGCTGGCCATCGTGATTGCATTTGCCGTATTCATCAAGCCTTTGGCCAGTACGGTAAAACAGGGCCTGGACCTGCAGGGCGGCACCCATGTGGTGCTCCAGGCCCAGGAAACGCCGGAAAGCAAGGTGGATGACGACGCCATCAACCGGTCCATCCAGATCATCGAACGCCGGGTCAATGAACTGGGCCTGACGGAACCGGTGATCCAGCGCCAGGGCAAGGACAAGATCATCGTGGAACTGCCCGGAGTGAAGGATCCGGAACAGGCCATTGCCATGCTGGGCAAGACGGCTATGCTGGAGTTCAAGGACATGGAAGGGAACACCGTCCTCACCGGGAAAGATTTGAAAGATTCCAAAGCCAGTGCAGACCAGAGCGGCCAGCCGGTGGTCACGCTCCAGTTCAATGAAGAAGGGGCGAAGAAATTCGCCGACCTGACCGCCCGGAACGTGGGCCGGCAGATTGCCATCCTCCTGGACGGCAACGTGCTCACCGCTCCCCGGGTCAGCGAACCCATCACTGGGGGCAATGCCCAGATCACCGGGTCCAAGGACGCCAAGGAAGCGGAACATTTGGCCATCCTCCTGCGCAGCGGCTCTCTGCCGGTGAAGCTGGAAGTGGTGGAAAACCGCACCGTAGGTCCTACCCTGGGCCAGGACGCCAAGGACGCCAGCATGAAGGCTTTTGCCATCGGGCTGGCCGGGGTGTTCCTGTTCATGCTGCTGTATTACCGCTTGGCAGGGCTGGTGGCGGATATCGTCCTGCTGCTCTATACCCTGCTGCTCCTGGCGGTGATGAAGGGACTCAATGCTACCCTGACCCTGCCGGGGATTGCCGGGATCATCCTGTCCATCGGGATGGCCGTGGATGCCAACGTACTGATCTTTGAACGATTCAAGGAAGAAATCCAGGCCGGAAAGACCCTCAGGGCGGCTGTAAGTTCCGGTTTCTCCCGGGCCTTCACCACCATCCTGGATTCCAACGTGACCACTCTCATGGCTGCGGCAGTGCTGTTCTATCTGGGCACCGGCCCCATCAAGGGCTTTGCCGTGACCTTGGCCCTTGGGGTATTGATCAGTATGTTCACGGCAGTGACGGTGACCAAGTTCATCCTCAGTGCCTTCATCGGCAGCAACTTTACAAAGAACCCGGCCTGGTTCGGTGTCCGGGGATATCAACCGAAAGAAAAAACCGGAAAAGGGGAGGCGGCACGATGAATAAGTTTTCCATAGTCAAGCATGCCAAGATCTTCTTTTCCATCACAGCCGTGGTGCTGATCGTGGGAATCGTATCCATGTTCACCCGGGGCTTCAACCTGGGGATCGATTTCACCGGGGGCAGCATCCTGGATATCAAGTTCGACCAGCCGGTATCCGTGGCCCAGGTCCGGACCGTGCTCAGCGACCATCAGCTGGGCAGCAGCGTGATCCAGCTGGGCAGCAGCGACCAGCAGGTGGAGACCAGCCAATCGGTGCTGATCCGTACCGGGATCATCAGCGACAGCCAGCGGGTGGAAGTGATGAACGACCTGACCGGCCGCCTGGGAAAAAATGAAGTGCTCCGGGTGGAAAACGTGGGCGCTACCGTAGGCGGCGACCTGGTGAAATCTGCCATCGGGGCGGTGGTCCTCAGCTGGGTGCTGATGATCATCTATATCACCATCCGGTTCGAACTGCGCTTTGCCCTGGCCGCCATCGTGGCCCTGATCATCGATGTATTGGTGACCCTCACCTGGTTCTCGGTGCTCCACCTGGAAATCGATTCTTCCTTCGTGGCAGCTCTTCTGACCGTGGTCGGGTATTCTGTCAACGGCACCATCGTGGTGTTCGACCGGATCCGGGAAAATCTCCATACCCATCGCCGGAACGAAAGCATGGGGGATTTGGTGGATGCCAGCATCTGGCAGACCATGACCCGGAGCGTGTACACCACCCTGACCACCCTGTTTGCGGTGGTGGCCATCTTCCTGTTCGGGGGAGAGACCATCCACAACTTCTCCTTCGCCATGCTGGTGGGCTTCTGCAGCGGGTTCTACACCTCCACTTTCCTGGCCGGGAGCATGTGGCTGTTCTTTCGGAAAAAACTGAGGAGATAAGGCGGCAAGGCGCCTTATCTCCAGATGGAAGTCAGGAGTCTGGAGTCGGAAGCCTCAGGTTAGGACCTGGCTTGATTGGCCAGGTCCTTTTTATTGTGTAAAACCGTAGGGGCGCAGGCCTGTCACACTGCTGGATGAACGAACTATCGGCGAATCTGTGGGTTCCCTGGCGTGGAGTTCCTACGGTACCGATTTACACATTCAAAAAATTTGCCTGCAAGTTTTCTCCATGGGCTTCCGACTTAAGACTCCGGACTTGAGCCGCTGTGCGGCTCTATAGCTGCGGGCCAAGCGCCCGCAGCGGAAAGGACCTGATACCATGAAAATCGCAGTGCCCATGTATGTACGGGAAAAGGATAAAGCAGTCTTGGAAGCGGCGGCACCCGGAGCGGAGTTCGTTTATGGGAAGGATGCGGCGGCTCTCCAGGGAGCGGAAGTGATCATCGGCAACGTTTCTCCTAAAAAGCTGGCGGGGCTCACGAGCCTAAAATGGCTCCAGCTGAATTCTGCCGGAGCCGATGCTTACTGCCGGCCGGGGATCCTGGCTCCTCAGGTGCAGCTGACCAACAGCACGGGAGCCTACGGCCAAGCCCTTTCGGAACATATGCTGGCCCTCCTCCTGTCCCTCCAGAAGAAGCTGTACCTGTATCATCAGAACCAGCTCCAGCACCAGTGGAAGGATGAAGGAGAAGTGACCAGTCTGGAAGGAGCCACCGTAGTGATCGTAGGCTTTGGGGATATCGGCCGGGCTTTCGGGCGTCTGTGCCGTCTCCTGGGAGCTCATGTGATCGGCATCCGGCGGCATCGGGGTGCGGTTCCGCCGGATGCGGACGAAATGGGCACCCTGGAAGATCTGCCCCGGTTCCTGGCCCGGGCAGATGTAGTAGCCAGCGTGCTCCCAGGGACGCCGGAAACCACCCATCTGTATGATGGGAAGCTTTTCCAGGCCATGAAGCCCGGGGCTTTCTTCCTCAACTGCGGCCGGGGGAATGCAGTGGTCCAAGAGGACCTGGCCCGGGCTCTTACGGAAGGGCACCTGGGCGGGGCAGCCCTGGACGTGACGGATCCGGAACCCCTGCCTGCGGACAGCCCATTGTGGGATGTGCCCAATCTTTTGATTACCCCCCATATCAGCGGGGAACATCACTTGGCCCAAACCTGGGATAAGGTGGCAGCCATTGCTGCCCGGAACCTGAAGCATTACCTGGCCGGTGAACCTCTGGAAAATGTGGTAGACCGGGAAACAGGGTATAAGAAGAGCGTATAAGAAGAGCGTATAAGGAAGGGGCTGTTGCGCATGCAACAGCCCCTTCTTTTTCTTTCCGAAATGCGATATAATAATACATCACGCTATTGTCGAACCGATATACCCTGGAGCCGGACAGAAAGGATGTGCTCATATGCTGTATGTAATCCTCATGGGAATCATTGCTCTTTTGGTAGCGATCTTCGCCCTCCAGAATGCCATGGCGGTGGAAGTCAGTTTCCTTTTCTGGCATTTTTCTATGAGCCTGGCCCTGATCATCCTGGGCTGCCTCCTGGCAGGGTTTTTCCTGGCCAGCTTGTGGACCCTGAAAGTCAAGGCCGGCCATTATATGAAGGACCGCAGACTGAAAGAGCAGCTGCGGCAGCTGGAAGATAAAAAAGCGGACTGGGAAGCGCGGCAGGAAAGACAGCCCCGCCGCCCGGTGCCCCATATGGACCTGCCTCGGACAGAACACAAGAGAAAAGCCTATGACCCGTCCCAGGACCAGGAGCCCATCATCAAGCCCTTCCGGCCAAAAGAATAAGGGACAGGAGAAATATGATCTATTCGAAAATCAAGAACCTTACTGGGGAGGAAACGGACCAGATCCAGGCACTCAGCCGGGAAATGGGGGTTTCTCCCCTCCTGGCCGGAGTCCTGGTGCGCCGGAACCTGACGGAACCGGAGCAGATCAAAGAATTCCTGAAGGGGAAAAAACAGCCCTATTATGACCCTTTCCTGTTAAAAGATATGGACCGGGCAGTGGAACGGATCCTGAAGGCTCTGCAGCAGGGCGAACCCATGACCATTTACGGGGACTATGACGTGGATGGTACATCGGCCAGCTCCCTGCTGTATTTGTTTTTGCAGGCCCGGGGAGCCAAAGTGCAGGTCTATGTGCCCCGCCGGGATACGGAAGGGTATGGACTGAACCGTCCAGCCTTGGAAAAAATCGCCGCCTCAGGCACCCGTCTGCTGATTACCGTGGATACGGGCATCAGCGGCGCCCGGGAAGTGGCGGAGGCTCCCAAGACCATGGATATCATCATTACGGACCACCATCTGGCTCCCCGGGAACTGCCTGCTGCCTTGGCGGTGGTGAACCCCAACCAGCCCGGGGACGGATATCCTTTCAAAGGGATCGCCGGGGTGGGAGTGGCTTTCAAATTATGCCAGGCTCTGGAACAGAAGCTCACCGGGAACCCAGGATTTTACTGGGAGGACCTGATCGAACTGGTGGCTCTGGGCACCGTAGCGGATATGGTGCCTCTCCGGGATGAAAACCGGGAAATCGTCCGGAAAGGCCTGGCCAAAATGCCCCACAGCCCTCTCTGCGGCCTCCAAGCCCTGCTCCAGGTGACCGTGGCTCCCGGCAGCACCGTGAACAGCGGCACCATCGGGTTCGGCCTGGGTCCCCGGATCAACGCCGCCGGCCGGCTGGATGACGCTATGACGGCGGTGCATCTCCTGACGGCCCAGGACCCGGAAAAAGCCCGGGAACTGGCGGCAGAACTGAATTCTGCCAACCAGGAACGGCAGGCCCTGAGCCAGAAGATCTTCGAAGAGGCAGAGCATCAGATGGCTTCTTTGGGCAGCCCGGAATGGGGCATCGTCCTGGGAGAGGAAGGATGGCACCCCGGTGTCATCGGCATCGTGGCCTCCCGGATGACGGAAAAATACCATCTGCCTTCGGTGCTTCTTTCCATCAGCGGAGAAACCGCCAAAGGATCCTGCCGGAGCATCCCGCCCTTGGACTTGTACCAGGCCCTGGACCGGTGCCGGGACCATCTGGTCCAATTCGGCGGCCATGCCCAGGCAGCCGGACTGACCATGAAGACGTCGGAGATCCCTGCCTTCCGGGAAGCTTTTGCCAAGACAGTGGCGGATATGCTGGATCATCAGCCCTATGAGCCGGCAGCCGTGCCGGATTATTTTGTGCCGGAAGGAAGGGAAGTGACCCCGGAAGCTGTCCAGGAACTGACGGAACTGGAACCTTTCGGAGTGGGGAACCCAGCACCGGTACTGGGATTTGCCAAGGCCAAGATCCAGGAAGTCTCCCTGTTGGGCCGGGACCAGAACCATCTGAAGTTCCTCCTGGAACAGGGCGGCTTCCATTATAAGGGCCTCCTTTGGCAGGAAGGGCCCCGGTTCCATTCCTTTTATCCGGGAGAAGTGGCAGCCATCGCTTTTTCTCCCCGGCTGAATACTTTCCGGGGCGTCACCGCGGTGGATCTGGAAGTGTCGGCAGTAGAAGCACCGTACACCATTATTGACTGGCGGCATGAGAACCGGAATAAAGAGACAGAGCTAAATAATATTTTACAAAAAGATAAAAAGACGGTAGTATATGTAGAGGATAGTGTTGCCCTGCAGCAGAAATTCCCGGGAATCCATAGTCTCCGGTACGGAGAACCTCTTCCCGGAGATGTCCATACCGTTGTATTCTATGACGGCGGGGCGGAAAAGGTCCTGACACCGGAAAAATTCCCTCTGGGAAAGGATCAGCAGGGCCGGCTGTACCTGATGTACGGCCGGGAGGATCTGCTGGCTCGGCGGGATGCCCTCCGCCGGAAGTACCCCGACTTGGCTGGGCTGCGCTTCTGCTATGCGGCCATCCGGAATCTGATCCGGCAGCAGGGCGCCTGCCAGGAAGCCCGGCTGCTCCGCTTGACCACCCGGGAAGGGTATGGGATCAGCCAGGCCATCCTCGATATTTTTTATGAACTGCATCTGTTCACCCGGGAAGCCGGATTGGTTTCCCTAGGAGAAACAGGACACAAGAATATGCAGGATTCCAAGGGGTTCCAGGCCCTCCAGGCGGCATACGACGCCCGTTTCCAGGAACTGAACCGCAGCTGGAAGCTGCAGCCGGCAGAAATCGCCGCGCTTTGGACCACAGGAAGGTGAGACAATGGAACAGCTCGATGATAAGCCGATTAGTGCGGAAGAATTCTACGCCCGCATCGGCAAATATTTGACCCCGCGGCAGGTGGAATTCGTCCGGGAAGCCTACAACTTCGCGGCGGAAGCCCATGCCAAGCAGAAACGCGCTTCCGGGGAACCCTATATCATCCATCCTCTGGGAGTGGCTACGATCTTGGCTCAGCTCCAGATGGACGATGTGACGCTGGCCGCTGCCTTCCTGCATGATGTGGTGGAAGATACGGATGTGACCTTGGACCAGCTGGAGGACATCTTCGGCCGGGAAGTGGCCATGCTGGTGGACGGGGTCACCAAACTGGGAAAGATCGAATACATCTCCCGGGAAGAACAGCAGGTGGAGAACTACCGGAAAATGTTCCTGGCCATGGCCAAGGACATCCGGGTGGTCTTGATCAAACTGGCGGACCGGCTGCACAACATGCGGACCATGAAATACATGCCGGTGAACAAGCAGAAACGGATCTCTTCGGAAACCCTGGAAATCTACGCGCCCTTGGCCCACCGGCTGGGGATCTACGCCATCAAATGGGAATTGGAAGATCTGGCTTTCCGGTACATGGAACCCCAGCATTACTATGAATTGGTGGAACAGGTCAAGATCAAGCGGCACGAACGGGAAGCCATGGTCCAGGAAGCCATGGACGAACTCCGGAAGCTGTGTGAGGAAGCCGGCATCAACTGCCAGATCCAGGGCCGTCCCAAGAGCTTCTACAGCATCTACAAGAAGATGCAGCGGGACCATAAGACCATCAACGAAATCTACGATCTCCTGGCCGCCCGGGTGCTGGTGGATACGGTGAAGGACTGCTACGGGGTCCTGGGCATCGTCCATGGGAAATGGAAACCCATCCCGGGCCGGTTCAAAGATTACATCGCCGTGCCCAAATCCAACGGCTACCAGTCCCTCCATACCACGGTGGTGGCTTCTAGCGGACAGCCCCTGGAAATCCAGATCCGGACCTTCGAGATGCATAAGGTCTCGGAATACGGGGTGGCAGCCCACTGGCGGTATAAGGAAAGCGGCGGCTCCAAGATGCCCAGTTCTTCCGATAAGAGCGTGGATGCCAAGATGGCCTGGCTGCGGCAGCTGCTGGAATGGCATAAGGATATGCGGGATCCCCATGAATTCGTGGATACCGTGAAGATGGACGTGTTTTCCGACGAGGTGTTCGTGTTCACTCCCCAGGGGGATGTGCTGGACCTGCCGGAAGGCTCCGTCCCCATCGATTTCGCCTACCGGGTCCATACCGGAGTGGGCAACAGCTACGTGGGGGCCAAGGTGAACGGGAAGATCGTTCCCTTGGATTACCACCTGAAGAACGGGGACATCGTAGAGATCATCACGTCCAAACAGTCTCCCGGCCCCAGCCGTGACTGGATCAATATCGTGGGATCCAGCCAGACCAAGAACAAGATCAAGCAGTTCTTCAAAAAGGAACGGCGGGAAGAGAACATCGTCAACGGCCGGGAGATGCTGGAACGGGAATGCCGGCGCCTGGGCTACGATGTGAACACCATGCTCACCCCGGACAACCTGAAGGAAGTGGCTTCCCGGTGCCATATGGACGGCAGCGTGGAGAACCTTTTGGCAGCCTTGGGATATGGCGGACTGATGGTCAACGGGGTCATGGTGAAATTGGTGGACCTGTACAAGAAGGCCCAGCGCCAGACCACCACCAAGAACCTGTCCCAGCTCCTCAGCGAGCTGAAACCCAAGACCGTGAAGACCCACAAGGGCAGCCACGGGATCCTGGTGAAAGGGGAGGACGACATCATGGTGAAGCTGGCCAAATGCTGCAATCCCATCCCTGGAGACCCTATCGTGGGCTACATCACCCGGGGCCACGGGGTTTCCGTCCATCGGGCGGACTGCCCCAACGTCCTTTCCAATACGGAAGATCCCAACCGGATGATCGAAGTCTCCTGGAATGTGGATACGGACGTGGCCTACAAGGTGGTGCTGCGGCTGACGGCCGTGGACCAGCCCGGCGTCATGGCCAATATCATGACCGTGGCCAGCGAGACCAAGGTGAACATCAATTCCATCAATGCCCATACCAATCCCAACAAGACGGCCTATGTGGACATGGGGCTGGATATCAGCAGCCTGGACCAGCTGAACTACATCATCGGCCGGCTGCGCCGGATCAAGGGCGTCTATAAAGTGGACCGGAAAGTGTCCGGAATGTGAGGCAGCCATGAGAGCAGTGGTACAGCGGGTCAGCGCAGCTTCTGTCACGGTGGAGGGCCGGAAAGTGGGCACCATCGGGCCGGGACTGCTGGTCCTTCTGGGCGTGGCCCGGGGAGATACAGAAAAAGACGGGGAATACCTGGCGGAGAAATTGGCTGGACTCCGGATCTTTGAAGATGAAGAAGAAAAGATGAACCGGTCGGTGGCCCAAATCGGGGGCAGCATCCTTCTGGTATCCCAGTTCACCCTGTACGGGGATGTGCGCCATGGCAGGAGGCCTTCCTTCACCCAGGCGGCTCCGCCGGAAGAAGCCAACCGGCTCTATGAAGACCTGGCCCAGAAGCTCCGGGACAAAGGACTGACTGTGGAGACCGGACAGTTCCAGGCCCATATGGAAGTGTCCCTGGTGAACGACGGGCCGGTTACCATCCTGCTGGACAGCGGGAAAAGTTTTTAGGAGGAAATAGAAAACCATGAAAATCTATCGGGTGGTCGTTGGACCGATCCAGGAAAACTGCTATATCATCAAGAACGAAGCCAACAACGAAGGCATCATCGTGGACCCGGGGGATGAAGCCGACCGGATCATGGATGCGGTGAAGAAGGCCGGCATCGAGAAGGTGCCTGCCATCTTCCTCACCCATGGCCACGGGGATCATATCTCCGCCCTGGACGAAGTGAAGGCTGCCACCGGCGCCAAAGTCTATATGAGCCGGGAAGATGCTCCCATGCTCCGGGTATGGAACAGCAGCCTGTCCTATTCCACCAACCGGGACAAGAAATTCGATCCCCCCGATGCATTTTTCACCGATGGGGAAAAACTGACAGTGGCCGGCTTGGATTTCACCATCGCTGCCACACCGGGCCATACCCGGGGCGGGGTGTGCATCATCGGAGACGGAGTGGTGTTCTGCGGGGATACGGTGTTCCTGGAAAGCATCGGCCGGACGGACCTGCCCGGGGGATCTTATGACGCCATCCTGGACTCCATCAAGACCAAGCTGCTGGTGCTGCCCGATGATTACAAACTGCTGCCCGGCCACGGACCGGCCACCACAGTGGGCTGGGAACGGCGCCGGAATCCGTTCCTCCAGTAAGGTCGTGAGCGCATGATGGAAGTGCAGCAAAGACCCAGGGGACTGGTGGCCAAACTGCTGGCAGGCCTTTTGGGGTTCGGTGTGTTCTATCTGCTGGGCCACTGGTTCCTGCCGGTGTTCCTGGCCGTAGGGATGAGCTTTTTGCTCTATCCCATCGTAGACCGGCTGGAACGGCTGAAGATCAAGGGACGGCCCTTTCCCAATACCCTGGCCGTACTGATCTCTTTTCTCGTATTTGGACTGTTCCTCTATGCGGCGGCCAATGTGCTGATCGTCCCCTTGGTGACCCAGGTGAACACCCTGCTGAAAGCCATGCCAGGCCTGGCGGCCAAAGCCAACGAAAGCATCAGTCTGTTTTTGGGCAGCGAAGCCCAGAAGCTGCCACCCAACACCCGGGAAGTGCTCCAGCAGGCGGCCAGCAGCCTGAGCAGCTACATCATGGGCCTGTTGAAGGACATGTTGGCTTCCACGGTCCAAGCGGCCAAGAGCCTGGTGAGCCTGGCCCTGGTCCCCTTCCTCAGCTTCTACTTCCTGAAAGACTGGCGGACCCTGAAGAAAATGGTGGTGGGGCTCTTCGCTTATGAAAAGCAGCCTCTGGCGGATCGGGTGCTCACGGACATGGGGCACATGCTCTGTGCCTATGTGGACAACATGTTCAAGCTCTGCTTCGTAGCGGCGGCCTGTCTCACTGCCGGGAATTCCATCCTGGGCGTCCAGTACACCTTGGTGCTGGGGTTCCTGGCCATGATCAGCGAGATGATCCCCCTGGTGGGATCGGTGGTAGGGACCCTGGCGGCGGTATTCATCGCCCTGCTCCAGAACCCGTCCCTGGCCTTGAAGGTGCTGATCCTCTATCTGGTGTACTATCAGATCGATGCCCAGGTGATCATGCCCAATCTCATGGGTCACAGCATCACCCTGCATCCGGTGCTGATCATCCTGGCCGTGATGATCGGAGGCCAGATCGGCGGCGTGGCTGGGCTGATCTTCGCCGTCCCCGTCCTTGCCATCATCAAAGTACTCTATGGGTATTTCTGGCATGCGGGGGAGAAGAGTCCGGTTGATAAAAACCAATAAACTGTGTTAAAATTAATAAGTTCAAACAAGTCGTGTGGACGGAGGGGATTTTTATGTTAACAGGGGCACCGCGTGGTACCAAAGACATTCTGCCGGGCACCATCAATGGCTGGCGGTATGCTGAACAAATCATTCGTGAAGTTTGCCGGGAATTCAATTATCAGGAAATCAGGACCCCGATCTTTGAACATACCGAACTGTTCCAGAGAGGCATCGGGGATGGGACGGACGTGGTGGACAAGGAAATGTACACCTTTACGGACCGGAGCGGCCGCAGTCTGACCCTGCGCCCGGAAAACACCGCTTCCGTAGTCCGTTCTTTCGTGGAAAACAAACTGTATGCGGAACCCATGCCGCTGAAGGTGTTCTATATCGGACCTATGTTCCGGTATGACCGTCCCCAGGCTGGGCGCATGAGACAGTTCCATCAGTTCGGGGTGGAAGCCCTGGGGGCAGAATCCCCTGTAGTGGATGCAGAAGTCATCCTGCTGGCCCTCACCGTGCTGAAACGGTTCGGACTGAAGGACCTGAAACTGAAGATCAACTCTGTGGGCTGCCCCAACTGCCGGCCCCAGCACCGGAAGCTGCTCCAAGACTACTTCCGTCCGCACTTGGACGAACTGTGCGAAGACTGCCAGAGCCGGTTCGACCGGAGTCCGCTGCGGATCCTGGACTGCAAAGTGGATGCCGACAAGCCTTTCATGGCCGGTGCACCGAAAATCACCGACAGCCTGTGCGATGACTGCCGGGCCCATTTCGAAACCGTGAAGAAACTGCTGGACGAAGCCGGCGTGGAATATGAAGTGGACAGCAACCTGGTCCGGGGGCTGGATTACTACACCAAGACCGCTTTCGAGATCCAGTATTCTCCCCTGGGTGCCCAGAGCGCAGTAGGCGGCGGCGGACGGTATGACGGCCTGGTGGAAGAACTGGGCGGCCCCAGCACCCCCGGCGTAGGCTTTGCCATGGGTCTGGAACGGATCCTCTTGGCCCTGGAAAAACAGGACCTGCTGCCTTCCGGGAAGGAAGCCATCGACATCTTCGCCGTGATCCCCGATGAAGGGGGCGTGGCTGATGCCTTCCGGGTGATCACTGCCCTGCGGAACCAGGGACTTGTCTGCGATATGAACTTGGTGGAACGGAGCATGAAGGCCCAGATGAAGCAGGCCAACCGGGAACAGGCCCGTTTTGCCCTGATCTTCGGGGAAGAAGAACGGTCCAGAGGGGCTGTCACCGTCCGGAACATGGCGGACAGCAGCCAGGAAGAAGTCTGCTTCGGAGCTTTGGAAGCCTATTTCAACAAATAATGACCAGAGGTGTTGACAAGAATGAGTATGGAACGCAGTCATCATTGCGGTGACTTGAGAAAAGCAGATGCCGGCAAGACGGTTACCTTGTGCGGCTGGGTAAGCAAACGGCGTGACCACGGCGGCATCATCTTCATCGATCTCCGGGACCGTCACGGTCTGGTGCAGGTGGTCATCGACCCGGCCCATGACGAAAAAGATTTCCACAAGGCCGAAGGGGTCCGCAGCGAATACGTGCTGCAGGTCAAAGGCCTGGTGCGGGAACGGAGTGCAGAAACCGTGAACCCCCACCTGCCCACCGGGGATGTGGAAGTGGTGGTGAAGGACCTGAACGTACTGAATCCTTCCAAGACCCCGCCCTTCTATATCCAGGATGGCATCGATGTAGATGAAAACGTCCGTCTCCGCTACCGGTATCTGGATCTGCGGCGGCCGGAAATGCAGCAGAACCTGATCCTGCGCCACCGGGTGACCAAGGCGGTCCGGGACTTCCTGGATAAACAGGATTTCCTGGAAATCGAAACCCCGGATCTGATCCGGAGCACTCCGGAAGGGGCTCGGGACTACCTGGTGCCCAGCCGTGTGAACCCCGGCAAGTTCTATGCACTGCCTCAGTCTCCCCAGCTGTTCAAACAGCTGCTGATGATTGCGGGGATGGAACGGTACTTCCAGATCGCCCGGTGCTTCCGGGATGAAGACCTGCGGGCCGACCGTCAGCCGGAATTCACCCAGCTGGATATGGAAATGTCCTTTGTGGATCAGGATGACATCATGGCCCTCACCGAAAAGCTGATCGCCTATGTGTTCAAGGAAACTCTGGGCGTGGATGTGCCCGTGCCCATGGCCCGGATGACCTGGGATGAAGCCATGGACAAATACGGCAGCGACAAACCGGACCTGCGGTTCGGTATGCAGCTGATCAACATGAATGAAGCCCTCCAGGGGACCCAGTTCAAGGTGTTCAAGGACATCATCGAAAAGGGCGGCCTGGTGAAAGCCATCAACGTGAAAGGCTACAACAAGATCCCCCGGAGAGAACTGGACGGCCTGGTGGAATTCGTAGGCATCTACGGCGCCAAAGGCCTGGCCTGGATCATCGTCAACGATGACGGCACCATCAAGTCTCCTATCGCCAAATTCTTCTCCGACGAAGAAATGCAGCGGATCCTGGCTGCCGGCAAGGCGGAAAAAGGCGATGTGCTGCTGTTCGTGGCTGACCGGAAACCTTTGGTGGTAGCTGCGGCTCTGGGCGCCCTGCGTCTGGAAATGGGCAAGCGCCTGGGCCTCATCGACAAGGACAAACTGTGCTTCACCTGGGTGGTGAAGTTCCCCATGTTCGAATACAGTGAAGAAGAACACCGCTATGTGGCCATGCACCATCCCTTCACCGCTCCCTGCGATGAAGATGTGGACAAGCTCCTCACCGATCCCGGCCATGTGTATGCCAAAGCCTATGACATGGTGCTGAACGGGGTGGAAATCGGCGGCGGTTCCGAACGTATCCATCGGGAAGATATCCAGAAGAAGGTCTTCGAAGCCATCGGCCTGACTGACGAACAGGCCCAGGAGAAATTCGGCTTCCTGCTGAAAGCCTTTGAATTCGGAGCACCTCCCCATGGAGGTCTGGCCTTTGGCCTGGACCGTCTGGTGATGCTCATGGCCAAACGGCCTTCCATCCGTGACGTGATTGCTTTCCCGAAATCCCAGAGTGCCATCGACCTGATGTGCCAGGCACCCAATATGGTGGACGAAAAGCAGCTGCGTGAACTCCATATCCGGAGCACCGTGGTGAAGAAAGAAAAAGAAGAAAAGAAATAAATCCGGTCTGCATGTGGGATGAGGGGGAGCGCCCTGATCCTGCTTTGCGGAAGGACGCAACAGGGACCGGGATGCGAGGGAGCCCGTGGGCCGGGCTGAGAGGGTACCCAAGTACCGACCGCCGGAGGGAGGGATCCCTCTGCCGCATCCTGGGAACCGTACAAAAAACCGGCTGTCGCCAAGAAAGCGGCAGCCGGTTTTTGTGTGCATGAAAGGAGAACGTACCGTGAAAAATTGGAAGAAGATGTTGGGGGTGCTGCTGGCCGGGGCCCTGGTGCTGGGCGGCTGCGGCGGTACGGAAAAGAAGCAGGCGGTTGGGAGCAAGACCATCCCGGAACTGAAGATCGCCATTTCTCCTTATCAAGATGCGGATACCCTGCGGACCAAGACCGAGCCCCTGGGGAAGATGCTCCAGGCCAAACTGAAGGAAAAGGGCTATGAGGTGCAGAAAATCACCCTGAATGTGGGCACTTCCTACAATGCCGTGGGGGAGGCACTCAGTGCAGGCAGCGCTGATGTGGGTTTCATTTCCGGGGCCACCTATGTGCTCTGCGACCGGGATGTGGATGTGCTGCTGACGGCGCTCCGGGAAGGCATCGATAAGGACACCACGGATCTTTCCGTATGGAACAACGGCCAGCCAGACAAATTCACCAAAAACCTGGTGAAGTATTATCGCTCCGCCCTGGTGGTGGGGCCCAGTCCCAAGGGACAGGCTCTCCTGGCCAAAGTGAAGCGGGGAGAAAAGCCCACTTGGGAGGAACTGGACAGCCTGAACTGGGCGGTGATGAGCCCTGCCTCTGCTTCCGGGTACCTGTATCCTTCCCTATGGCTGAAGGAAAACTACGGGAAGACCTTGAAAGACCTGTCCCATGTGGTCCAGTCCGATTCCTATACCACTTCAACGGCTCGGCTGGCTTCCGGCCAGGTGGATGTGATGGTGGCCTATTCCCATATCCGGGCCAAAATGGAAAAAGATTGGCAGGTCAAACTGGGGGGGACCGGGTCCATCTGGGATCAGACCGGGATCATCGGGGTCACGGGGAAGATCTTCAATGATACGGTGAGTGTGAGCAAGACCAGCAAAGTGATGCAGGATCCGGCCTTCCGCAAGGCACTGGGAGAAGCCCTGATCGAAATCGGGAAGACAGAAGAAGGGCTGAAGGTGCTGAAGACCATCGGCCACAAGGGCTATGACTGGGCCCAGGCCTCCGATTACGATGGAGAACGGAAAATCCGGAAGGAACTCCAATGAACCCGACGGTACTGGAATTGAAAGCCGTTTCCCAAGCCTATGAAAAAGGACATCCCATTCTCCAGGGGGTGTCCCTTTCCGTACCCCAGGGTTCCTTTGTTTCCTTGATCGGCCCCAGCGGTGCCGGGAAGACCACCCTGCTCCGGTTGTTCAATGGCATGGTACGGCCGCTCTCCGGTGAAGTATGGGTGGAAGGCCGCCGGTTCGACACCTTGAAAGGGAAATGGCGCAGGCAGGTCCAGCAGCAGGTGGGGATGATCTTCCAGGATTTCTGCTTGGTGGAAGAGAGCAGCTGCCTGGAAAACGTACTTTGCGGGGCCCTGGGACGGATCAGCCTGTGGCGGGCCCTGTGGGGAAACTTCCCAGAACGGGAAGTGCAGAAAGCCTGGCAGGCTCTGGATCTGGTTGGGCTGGGCGGACGGGAAGATACCTTGGCCGGCAGCCTTAGCGGGGGTCAGAAACAGCGGGTAGCCATTGCTAGGACTTTGGTCCAGGAAGCGTCCGTCATCCTGGCAGATGAACCGGTGGCTTCCTTGGATCCAGGGACGGGAAAAGCCATCCTGGAACTGCTCCGGCAGCTGCAGGAAACCCAGGGGCTTACCGTGGTGATGAACAGCCACAATGTGGAGCAGGCCATGGCATTTTCCCAGCAGGTGGTGGGGCTCCGGCAGGGCCGGATCCTGTTCCAAGGGCCGGCGGATGTCTGGGATGAGGAGAAGCTCCGGGGATTGTACAGGAGGGAATCATGACCCAAAGATACCAACCGCGGATGGGATGGATCCTGCTGCTGGGGTTGACGGCCGGATCCCTGGCAGAAATCGGCTGTGATCCGGCATTGCTGGGAGAACGGGGCGGCCGGTTCTTTGATATTGCCCGGGCCATGCTGCCCCCGGATTGGGGATTTTTCCGGGAGGCAGCTGGGCCTCTTCTCAGTACTGTGCGCATGTCCCTGGCAGGTTCTTTCCTGGGCAGTTCCCTGGGCCTTTTGGGAGCTGTGCTGGGCAGCCGTTGGACCAATCCCCATGGCTGGATCCGGATCCCTTTCCTGTGTGCCATCCAGCTGCTGCGGACAGTGCCGGCCTTGATCCTGGCTCTTTTGTGCACCTTCCTGGTGGGACTGGGGAGCCTGGCCGGTACCTTAGCCCTGACCCTCAGTACCTTTGGGGTGATGACCCGGCTGGGATATGAAGATATGGAAACCTTGGACTGGAAAACAGCCCGAGCCCTGGAAGCCTCTGGCTGCGGCCGGGGAAAAGCCTTCTGCCGGGCTCTCCTGCCCCGGCTGCTGCCCGGGTATCTGACCAACGCCCTGTACCTGTGGGAATCCAATGTGCGCCAAGCAGCCATCCTGGGCTATGTGGGAGCCGGGGGCATCGGACTGCTGCTGAACCAGCAGCTGGCCTGGCGGGCCTATGGCCGGGTGGGGACCTTGCTGGTACTGCTCTACGGTGCAGTGCTGGTGTCGGAAAGTCTCAGTGAAGCCCTGCGGAAAGTCCTGAGAGGCCAGTGGAGGCTCCGGTCTTGGATGAAAAAAGGCCTGGGTGTCTTGGGACTGCTGCTGCTCTTGGGTTCTCTGGGAACCTTGGAACCAGCAGGAAATGGCGGCATGGGTGCGGCCCGGGCCATGCTGGAGGGACTTTTGGAACCGGATCCTTCCCTGCTGTTTTCTCTGGAAAAAGATGCTGTGCCCTGGCTGTTGGGAGAAACCTTCTGTATGGCTTTCCTGGGGACCTTGGGAGGGGGCTTGGCGGCTGGGTTCTTAGCTTTGGCATCCAGCTTCCGGTTCCTGCCAGTGGGGGCTGCTTTGGTGCCTCGGCTGGTCCTCCTGGGCATCCGTACGGTGCCGGTCTTTGTCTACGGCCTCATGTGGCTCCGGGTCACTGGGCCCGGACCTTTTGCCGGTACCCTTACTTTGCTGGTGTGCAGCATCGGCCTTTTGGCCAAACGGTTCCAGATCGGGCTGGATAGTACGGACCCACGACCTTTTGCTGCCAGCCGGGCCATGGGTACCGGGTGGGCTGCCGCCTTCCGGTGGACAGTCCTGCCCCAGCTGAAAAAAAGCGGAGCGGCTGCCCTGCTGTACAGACTGGACGTGAACCTTCGGGAGGCTTCCATCTTAGGCCTGGTAGGAGCTGGAGGCATCGGCACCCCGCTGATTCTGGCTCTCCAGCAGTACAAATGGCAGGAAGCCGGCGCCTTTCTTTGGGGCATGGCTGCCTTGGTGCTGGCGGTGGAATGGGGAAGTGAAAGATGCAGGAGATGAAAAGCGGCTTACTGCTTTTCATCTCCTGCATCTTTTTACGCCTTCCCGCCAACGCGCTCCCGCTTTGGTAAAATGCCTTGCCTTGTATTTTTATAGATATAGCTCCTTAGCAAGTTTGATGAAATTTTTTGCTGCAACGGAAGGATAAGTGTTTTTTTTCCAAATCAATTCTACAGGTTTAGAGAAAAGGCCTTCACAGGCAAATCCTTTTATGTCAGGATTTTTTTCTATACAATTTGCTGGTAAAAAACCACAAGCTGCATTTTTTTCAATGAAACATTCTACAGTATAAATTTGTTCTGTCTGATGAACGATATAGGGATGCAGATTTCTTATTTCGAATTCCCTCATGATTTGAGCAGTCTGATTGAACTTAGGTGTTAAAAGAACGAGTTTTTCTCTGGAAATTTCTTCCCAAGTTACTGTTGTATTGTTCGCTAAAGGATGCTTGATTGATACACAAAAAAGAAGAGGAGAAGAGTTGCTCAGTTTTATGTGATTGTAATCATTAGAATCGATATTTTCCGGAAATATGGTGAGAATAAGATCAAATTCATTTTTATCCAGTTTTTCAAATTGCTGGGAGATTGATGTTTCTTGAGGGAGAAGCTGAGAATCAGGATATTTTTGTGTAAACGCAGTGGATAGAATTGGAAACAGATCATTGCTCAACAGACTGGATACTCCCATTCGGATATAGGCCTGGCCTGTGGCGATGTTTTTCAGGGCAACCATCATCTTATGATAATCGGTTAGGAAGCCATTGATTTCTGCAAAGATTAATGTACCTTTCTGTGTTAGGATGGCCCCTCGTTTATCGTTTTCAAATAAGAGGACTTGTAACTCTGCCTCCATCTTTTTGATGGACAGGGATAGTGCAGGCTGTGTTAAAAATAATTTTTTTGCTGCTTGTGAGAAGCTTTTATATTGACAGATTGTTTGGAATTGGATCATTTGGCTGAGTGTAATCATAAAAATCACCATATAAATTAAAATAATAATATATTAGTATTTTAAAATATACTTATATATAAGTCAATGATATAATTCAATTAAAGAAACGGGACCGTTAAAGATGAAAGAGGAGGAAATAATATGGATGCCGCAGTTTTAACGCTTATCATATTAGGCGTGTCATTGATACTTTTTGTATCTGAAGTGTTGCCCATGGGCATTACCGCATTTCTTGTATCATTGACTTTGTATTTGAGCCATATCATTGACGCTAAGACTTTATTCGGCTCTTTGGCAAATACCAATGTTGTAATTGTTGTAGCCATGTGTGTGATTGGAAAAGCATTTTTCAATACGGGGATGGCCTATAAAACAGGCAGACTAATCACCCGCTTTACTAAGTCTGAACGCTGGTTAACTATTGCGATCATGATGGTAAGCGGTATTATGTCAGGATTTTTAAGTAATACCGGCACCGTGGCAGTGTTGATGCCCGTAGTCATTGGAATAGCAAGAGTCAGGAATATACAACCCATAAAGTTGCTCATACCATTAACTACAGCTGCTACTATCGGGGCTGATTTATCTATAGCTGGATCACCTGGAAACTTGATTGCGAAGTCTACCATTGAACAGATGAGCAACGGTACGTTGACCGTATCATTTTTTGAATATTCCAAGATTGGAGTCCCACTTTTGGTCATAGTGACATTATTTATGGGATTGGTTGGTTATAAATTGATTCCAGATCGGGAAGCTGACAGCAGCATCGTTGTAGAATCTACAAATTATGATAATGTTCCGGTATGGAAGGCTAATTTGTCTCTGGCAGTTTTGGCTGTAACAATCATCGGAATGGTATTGAGTGATTCTATCAAATGGCTTCCGCCTCTGCACATTATTGCTTCTATGGGGGCTGCTTTTCTTGTTGTCACAGGAGTATTGAGTCAGAAAGAAGCTTTTGATTCTATTGAAATGCAGGTTGTTTTTTTAGTCGCATTTATGCTGCCTTTGGGAACAGCGTTATCAACAACTGGGGCAGGGAAAATGTTGGCAAATATGGTAATTCAGATTACAGGTAAAAATTCACCTTTACTGCTTTTGACTGTTCTATATACGCTGACATGGATAATGACTCAATTTATGAGTAATACCGCGACTTGTACGCTCTTATGTCCCGTAGGTTGGCAGATTGCAGAAGCGATGGGGGCTGATCCCAGAGCGGTTGTCATTGCTATCTTGATTGCCAGTAGTGCAGCGGTATGTACCCCACTTGCAATTCCTGCTAATGCCATGATTATGGGACCTAGTAATATTCGATTTAAAGATTTTATTGTGCCTGGGCTGGCAACATCGTTGGTTTGTGCAGTGATTTCCATTATCTTATTGCCGATTTTTTATCCATTTTATTAATAAAAAAGGGGAGTTAAAAATGAAAATTGTAAAAATTGTAGAGAAAACAGTTAAATCTGGGTCAAATATTGCAAACTCATATATCAACTTCAAAGATATGACTGATAGTATCGTCGCCATTGTAACTGATGTCATCCGGGATGGAAAACCTGTCATTGGATATGGGTTCCCTTCCATTGGCCGTTACGCTCCTACCAGCATACTGCGTGATCGGATGATTCCTAAGTTGATGAATGCAGCTCCAGAAGATGTTTATACGGAAGATGGTTCCAATCTTGATCCGTTTAAAATCAACACGTTGTTGAAAAAGAACGAAAAACCTGGTGGGCATGGGGACAGAGCACATGCAATCGGCGCTATAGATATGGCGGTTTGGGATACAGTTGCCAAAATTGAGAATAAACCTTTATATCAGCTGTTGGGAGATAGGTACAATAACGGGAAGTACGATAAAAAAATCTATACATATGCTGCCGGCGGTTATTATTATGAGAATGGTAATATAGAAAAATTGAAGGATGAACTGAAATCATATCTTGATTTGGGGTTTCGTGATGTAAAAATGAAAATTGCTGGAGCAGATTTGAAAACTGATTTAAAGCGAATTGAAGCTGCTCTAACCGTTTTAGATGGTGATGGATCGCGTTTAATGGTCGATGCCAATGGAAAATATGATTTACGGAAGGCTGTCGAAGCTGCAGTTGCCTTGCGGCCTTATGGTTTGAAATGGTTCGAGGAGCCGGTTGATCCTCTTGATTATGCTGGATTGAATGCAGTAGCAGATTATTATGATGGATCCATTGCTACTGGTGAAAATTTATTTTCTTATCAAGATATTTCAAATTTGCTGAAGTTTGGTGGTTTGAGAGCGGATCGGGATTATATCCAAATGGATTGTCCTCTAAGTTATGGACTCACAGAATATATGAGAGTTTTAAAATTAATGAAAGATAAAGGATGGAGCAGCAGAAGATGTATCCCTCATGGGGGACATCAATTTTGTTCCAATATTGCTTCAGGCCTTTTCCTTGGCGGAAATGAATGCTATCCAGGGATATTTCAGCCGTTTGGCGGCTTTGCTGATAACATTCCTGTAGAAAATGGATATGTTAGATTGCCAGATATCCCTGGTGTAGGATTTGAAGCAAAAAAGAATCTGTGGGAGGTGATGAAAACAGTTGTTGAGTGAAGCGTTTGCCTGGATATAAAGGATGTCCATATCAATGGCTGTAAATTGCTTGGGAGATACTATAATTATAATTTTTGAAAAAATGGTAGGAATTGAGCGATTATGCGGCTCAACAGCTAAGGGATGTTGTATAATAACGTACAGCATCCCTTTTTCCTTGTCCTAAAATTTTCCCATTTCTTTTGTTATACTGGAAGAAAAGAAATCCCATTATAGGAGGTACGGGCCATGAAGAGCAATATGGAACAAAGAGGGATGCAGGCAGGGGAAAAAGGAATAGGGAGGGAAGAGACAGGGGAACTGGACCGGCTGTTCCTGGACCTTCCGCCCCGGGAGGCTTATCCTCTGATCCTGGCGAAAGCCTGGGAAGGCAGCGGCCGGGCTCTGCTACTCCTGGCTCTGTATCTGGACGGGGGATATGGGACCTTCTTCTTGGATCAGGGTCAGGCCCGGGTTTATGCTTCCGCTGCTTCCCAGGTCGGAGATCCGGTGGCCCCTGCCTTTTGCGCACTGAAAGACTTGCCCAATGTGGGAGAATCCGTCCGGGTGTTTGTCCGGCAGAGAGAAAAGATCCGGGCCCTGGCAGCAGAAGGAGACTTCCTGGCCCAGTACTATCTGGGGATCATGTACGCCTACGGGGAAGGAGAGGACCCTTCCTATGAAGACGCTCTGGCCTGGTTCGAGCAATCCGCTGCCCAGGGCTTTGCGGCCGCCCAGCTGGCCATGGGTTCCTTTCTCCGGTTGGTGGATGGGGGAAAAAATGGCATCTGGCGGGAGAAGAGGCTGGGATGGTATCAAAAAGCCGCCGAAAAAGGCTATGCAGAAGCCCAGCTCCGCCTGGCCCAGGAATACCGGCTGCGCTGCCATGCCCTGGACCAGGCCAGGATCTGGTACGAAAGAGCCGCCCGCCAGGGCCATCCCGCTGCCTGTGAGATCATGGGGACCTTCTGGGAAAATGGATACGTAGGCCGGGCAGACCCTGCCCAAGCACTGGCCTGGTACCGCAGAGCTTACCATAGAGGCAGCCGTACCGCCTGCTTCGCCATCGCCAGCCTGTACGAAGAAGGCCGAGGCGTCCCCCAATCCTGGCAGCAGGCGGCCCTGTGGTATAAAAAATTTTGGGAAAGATAGGAATTGTACTGAATTTTGGATAGGAAAGAGTGTAAGATGGGAGTAGAAAGAAATCAAAGCAATTTGTAAAATAAAGATATGATATAATATTCTTATATTTCTTTACTTTCCATGGTAGGTGCGCTATAATGAACTTGGTTGTACCAAACCAATGATCAGTGGGTTACTATGATAAGGTAACACACCGAGGAGCTCTAACGCCTTGCCATTTGGCAAGGCGTTATCTCTTTTATGGGGATAAAATACAAAGAAGGGTGGGCAAGATTATGGCATATGGTATCGGGTTGGATATAGGAATTGGATCAGTAGGCTGGGCTGTCCTGGCATTGGACCATGAAGAAAATCCCTGGGGAATCATTGATTTGGGCAGCCGGATCTTTGATGCAGCAGAACAGCCTAAAACAGGGGCTTCGCTAGCGCTGCCCAGAAGGGAAGCCAGAAGTATGCGGCGCCGTCTGCGTCGGCGCAGACACCGTCTGGAACGGATACGGAACCTTTTTATCAAATGCGGACTGTTGACAACAGAACAGCTGGATCATTTGTATGACGGGAAACTAGAAGATATATATACTCTCCGTGTCAGAGCCCTGGATGAGAGACTGACAGATGAAGAATTGGCACGAGTCTTGCTGCATCTGGCCCATCGCCGGGGATTTAAAAGCAATCGGAAAGCAGAATCCCAAAGTACAGAAGCAGGGGAACTGAAAAAAGCCATCAGCCTGAACCAGAAAACCATGGTAGAAAACCACTATCGGACGGTGGGGGAAATGTTCTGCAAGGATCCTCGTTATTTAGAATACAAGAGAAACCGGGGTGGAAATTATCTTAACACGGTGGACCGGGCCATGGTGGAAGATGAAGCTCGCAAAATCCTGGAAATCCAGGAAAAGCTAGGAAACAGAAAACTGAACGGGGATTTTCAAGAATCTTTTCTTTCCATCCTGCTGAGCCAGAGGCAGTTTGATGAAGGGCCTGGAGGAAACAGCCACTACGGAGGAAATCAGATCCTGAACAAGGTAGGAATCTGTACTTTTGAAGATGGAAGCAATGGGGAACCTGCGGAGAAGAGAGCTCCCAAAGTCTGTTATTCTTTTGAATATTTCAACCTTCTTCAGAAAGTGAACCATTTGCGTCTGACCTCTTCTAAAGACAACAGAGGATTGGATGGAGCAGAACGGAAAAGGGTCATTGCGCGGGCAAAGGACAAAGCAGATCTGCGTTTAGGAGAAATCAGGAAAGTTTTACAGATTCCTTCGGAATACCGGTTCCAGGGTGTTTCCTACAACACAAAGGAACTCCCTGAGGAAACTGAGAAAAAAACGAAATTCAATTATTTACCGTTCTATCATCAGATGCGGAAACTGCTGGAATCAAAAGCCCAGTTTGATATCAGGAATTATTCTTTGGATGTGTTGGATAAAATCGGACAGATCCTTGCCTTTTATAAGGGAGATGATGCCAGACGGAAGGAACTGGAGAAACTGCAACTTGCTCCGAAAGCTGTCGAAGCTCTGTTGGAGATGAATGGAACCACCAAGTTCTCCCATTTGTCACTGAAGGCCATCCGAAAGATTACACCTTTCCTAGAACAGGGCATGACCTATGATAAAGCCTGCGAGGCAGCTGGATACGATTTTCGGGCCCATCAGGCGAATAAGTCTTGTTTGCTTCCGGCCAATGCACCGGAACTGGAAGATATCACCAATCCAGTGGTCCGCCGTGCCATCGGCCAGACCATCAAAGTGGTCAATGCCATTATCCGGAAGCAGGGAAGCAGTCCCTTGTATGTCAATGTGGAACTGGCACGGGAAATGGCCAAAGATTTTCAGGAACGGAAGAAAATCGAAAAAATCAACAAAGAAAATCAAGAAAATAATGACAGCCTGATGGATAAAATCAGGAAAGAAAACAACAAACTTAATCCGTCCGGTATGGATCTGATGAAATTGAAATTGTGGAATGAACAGGATGGAATCAGTCCTTATTCACAGAAACATATTGAGAGAGAACGACTGTTTGAAACAGGCTACGTGGATATCGATCATATAGTTCCCTACAGCATTAGCTTTGATGACAGCTATAAAAACAAGGTACTGGTGTTTTCTTCAGAAAACCGGGATAAGGGAAACCGTTTGCCCTATCAATATCTTCTGAAGAAATATGGGCAGGATGCGGCAGATCGGTTCAAAGTATGGGTTGGTAACAATGTCCGGGATTATCAGAAACGGCAAAGGCTGTTGAAAGAAAAAATGACGGAAGAAGAAATTTCCGGCTTTAAGGAACGGAACCTGAGCGATACCAAATATATTTCCCGGTTCATGTATAACTTCATTCGGGACCATCTGGAATTCGCCCCTTCTGAAACAGGGAAAAAGAAGAGGGCATTGGCCGTCAATGGAATGATTACTTCCTATCTGCGGAAACGGTGGGGCATCCGTAAAATCCGGGCCAATGGGGATAAACACCATGCTGTGGACGCGGTGGTCATTGCCTGCACCACTGATAAGATGATCCGTGACCTGACTCTTTATTCGGAAGAAAGAGAAAACAAGTATGATGTGGATGAACGGGGAAGCCGTTTGGTAAATGAATCTACTGGAGAAGTACTGAAAGAATTTCCGTTTCCTTGGGAGGGGTTCCGCCAGGAGTTGGAGGCCCGCTGTTCTGATCATCCGGAACGGGGATTGGCTGGCTTACCTTTCTATATGAACAAAGATTTGAATGACATCAAACCGATTTTTGTTTCTCGAATGCCCCGGAGAAAAGTGACCGGGGCTGCTCACAAAGATACCATCCGCAGTGCCAGACATATTGCTGAAGGAATTACAGTTTCAAAAGTGCCGCTGACCAGTTTGAAACTGGATAAAACAAAAGAAATAGATGGGTATTATAATCCTGATAGTGATCGTATTCTGTATGAAGCTTTGAAAGAACGGCTGAATCAGTTTAATGGCAATGCAAAGGAGGCTTTTAATGAACCGTTTTGCAAGCCAAAAGCAGATGGATCACAAGGTCCACTAGTAAAAAAAGTAAAAATCCAATCTAAGGCGACATTAGCAGAAGAGATTACAGTTTCAAAAGTACCGCTGACCAGTTTGAAACTGAATAAAACAAAAGAAATAGATGGGTATTATAATCCTGATAGTGATCGTATTCTGTATGAAGCTTTGAAAGAACGGCTGAATCAGTTTAATGGCAATGCAAAGGAGGCTTTTAATGAACCGTTTTGCAAGCCAAAAGCAGATGGATCACAAGGTCCACTAGTAAAAAAAGTAAAAATCCAATCTAAGGCGACATTAGCGGTCCTTGTTGAGGGAAAAACAGGGGTTGCAGATAACGACAGCATGGTCCGTGTAGATGTATTTAAGGTTGAGGGAGAAGGGTATTACCTGGTACCGGTTTATATAGCGGATACGGTAAAGAAGGATTTGCCACAAAAGGCAATTGTTGCGCATAAATCATATAAAGACTGGAAGGTGATGGATGATAAAAATTACCTTTTTTCTTTATATCCTAACGACTTGATTTATGTGGAAAGTAGGAGCAAGATTAATTTTAAATTGACCCAAGATAAGGAAAAAGAGAGTACTTTGGAACCAGAATTTTCTTGTAGCAAGATACTGGGATATTATCAAGGATGTGATGTGGCAAATGGTGCAATTAATATTATTACGCCAGATGGAACTTATTTGAAGCATAATCAAGGAGTAAAAAGGTTAAAAAGATTCGAAAAATACCAGGTGGATATTTTAGGAAAATCGTATCCTGTCAAAAGTGAAGTCAGAAGAAAAATTATCATAAAACAGAAAGCTCGATAAGGGACGAGGCAGGCTTTGCCATGGGATATCGAAATATTGTAATAGCATCGGCTGCCAGCGTGTATTGCAGGGACGACCAGCTGATCATTCTCAATGAGGAAAACAACAAGGTTCCCATAGAGGATATCAGTGCCATTGTTTTGGAAAACCGGCAGAGCAAAATCAGTCTGGCGGCGTTGGAACAGCTGGTTTCCAGTAATGTGACGGTATACCTGTGTGATCAACAACATTTGCCCAGCGCCGTGGTACTTTCTTTTTATCAGCATTCTACCAATGCGGCGGTCATTGAGAGGCAGGAACATCTTTCTGTTCCTCAAACGAAACAGATCTGGAAACAGATTGTTGTGGCCAAAATCCAGAATCAGGGGCGTTGCCTAAAGGAAAGAGGGGATAAGGAAGGAACCTATTATTTAACGGAATTGGCCAAAACGGTGACCAGTGGGGATATCCATAATGTGGAAGCTACTGCAGCCCGCTATTATTTCCGAAGGGCATTTGGAGAGCAATTTTCCAGGACGGGAGATGATGGGAGAAACAGTGCGTTGAATTACGGGTATGCCATTATGCGGGGGCTGATTGCAAGGCTGCTTACGGCCTATGGATTCATGGTCATTCGGGGAATCCATCATGGCAATAAGTACAACAGCTTTAACCTGGCAGATGATTTTATGGAGCCCCTGCGTCCAATCGTTGATTTGTTTGTATTGAATAATATGTCAAAAGAGGATATGCTGACGCCGGATTTGAAACATGCCTTAGTCAATCTCTTGGGGGTGGATGTAGTGTCTGGAGGACAAATGCACAGCTTGAATTATGGCGCGGAACGGATGATCCAGAGTTTTATGCGGATCTGCCAGCAGGACGAGAAAGATTTAGTGATTCCTGAACTGGTCCAGCTGAGACAGCATCAATATGAATAAATTTATGCGTATACTTGTACTTTTCGATATTCCGGTAAAAACAAAATACCAACGGCATGTAGCCACGAAATTCCGCCATTTCCTTTTGAAAGACGGATACTATATGCTGCAGTATTCCGTCTATGCCCGTATCTGCAATGGTCCTGATGCCGTGGAAAAACATCGGCAGCGCCTGATGAGGGCCTTGCCGGATAATGGGTCCGTGAGGATGGTGGTCCTGACGGAAAGGCAGTATGAAGCGATTGATGTATTGGTGGGAAAATATCTGCCTGAAGAAAAGGCCTATGATGCGGAACATGTTTCCATTTTTTAAAAACAATCGAGTAAGGTTTCAAAAATTCCTCACTGGAGGGATTTTTGAAAAAAGTGAAAAGCCCTTGTGCCAGATGACACAAGGGCTTTTGCTGATCTCGATTGTACCAAACCAATGATCAGCAGGGAACTACAACGAAGAATCCAAGGCTAAAGGAGAATATTTTATTGTACCAAACCAATGATCAGCAGGGAACTACAACAGACGTATGAATCAACAATCGACAACAATGATTGTACCAAACCAATGATCAGCAGGGAACTACAACTTTGGACATATCATATTTTACATATTTCCAATTGTACCAAACCAATGATCAGCAGGGAACTACAACCTCCGAAAAGGTCATAATAGGTGATAGCAAATTGTACCAAACCAATGATCAGCAGGGAACTACAACCAGAGGACCACGAACTGCTCCACCGTCCGGATTGTACCAAACCAATGATCAGCAGGGAACTACAACCGTCCTTCCGGAATGGGTAAAACGCAAATTATTGTACCAAACCAATGATCAGCAGGGAACTACAACATATACACAAATAAAGCATTACAAACAGTAATTGTACCAAACCAATGATCAGCAGGGAACTACAACAAGAGCATTACACACGGTAATGTCCCCATAATTGTACCAAACCAATGATCAGCAGGGAACTACAACACTTACACGTTGAAAGAATGGTAAATAAGAATTGTACCAAACCAATGATCAGCAGGGAACTACAACTAAATTCGTACCATCTGAATATGACAGTAAATTGTACCAAACCAATGACCAGCAGGGAACTACAACTCCATTGAGTTTCACAATCGAATCTTTTAAATTGTACCAAACCAATAATAAGCAGGGAACTACAATATCGTACCAGCTTTTCGTTTATGCCAGAAGAGGGATATACAACAGAATCTACTTGTCTGCAACTAGACGAAAAGGTTGTTGTACGTGTGTATTTTCACACGTGCAACAGCCCCTTTCCTCAATTATTCAACAAAACCCCTTTCAGCGCCTCACACAGCTCCATCCCCAGGGTATTGGGGCTCAGGGGATACCAGGAGGAATCCCCTGTTTTCCCGTGGCTGATTTCTTTTCCGAGGCCGTTGTAGGTGTGTTGGTACAGATCGGCACAGACCCGCAGCCGTACATCGTATCGGCTCAACAGGAGGGTAGTCCGGGTACCGGTCAGGACCGTGCCTTTTTTCACCCATTTGTTCCACAGGGTCAGGATCCCGGTCTTTTCGTCGTACTGGATGCTCCGGGTATCGTAATAGACTTCATAATTGCTGTTGGCGCCGGCCAGGGTCCAGGCGGCCGTTTCGTCGGTGGGCGGCACTGGGGGCTGTTCTGCTGGAGCTGCTGGGGCTGCTGTGGAGTCGGCTGCCGAGGCTGTTCCAGAGTCTTTCCCTGTACCCTTCGCCGGTGCAGCCGTTCCGTCCGGGGCTTTGGCCTCTTTTGCTCCATTCGTTACAGAAACGGCCGTTGGAGAAACGGCTTTTTCCTTTTCCTGGGCAAAAAGCAGGGAAGGGAACAGGAAAAGAGAAACAAACAATATAGGAAGAAAAAGATTTTTTTTCATGAATGACATCCTTTCTGTGAATCCATGGCATTATTGTACCACATCGTGTTATACTATAGGTGAATTAACTGAAAGATTAAATTAAATCTTTTCAAAAGGAGGCAGAATCTATGAAAATCACCTTCTTGGGAGCGGATAAAATCGTCACAGGCTCCTGCCACCTGCTGGAAGTCAACGGGAAGAAGATCCTCCTGGACTGCGGCATGTTCCAGGGTCCCAAGCTGATCCGGGACCTGAACCGGCGGGAATTTGCCTTCAACCCAGGTGAAATCGATGCCGTGATCCTCAGCCATGCCCACATCGACCACAGCGGCCTTTTGCCCAAGCTGATCCGGGAAGGGTTCAAAGGATTCATTCACTGCACCCATGTGACGGAAGAACTCTGCGAGATCCTGCTGCCGGACTGCGGCCACATCCAGGAATCCGATGCAGAGATCGCCACCCGGAAAGGGCTCCGTGCCGGGAAGCAGGCGGTGGAGCCTCTCTATACCGCTGATGACGCCTACCTGGCCCTGAAGCACTTCATTCCCCACGATTACGATGAAGATATCGAGCTGTACCCAGGGATCACCTTCCGGTTCCGGGTGGCCGGCCACATCCTGGGCAGCGCCCTGGTGAACCTGATGATCGAAGAGAACGGCAAGAAGACCAAATTGATCTTCACCGGGGATATCGGCCAGCCCAACGTGCCCATCCTGGATGATCCCCACCAGATTTCCGGGGCGGATTTCATCATCACCGAATCCACTTACGGGAACCGGCTCCATGAACAGGTGGACCGGGAAAAGGAATTGTGCGACGTGATGAAGGAAGCCTTGAGCCGGGGCGGCAACGTGATCATCCCCGCCTTCGCCGTAGGCCGTACCCAGGTGATGCTCTACTATTTCCAGAAGCTCATGTCCAGCGGGCAGCTGCCGGTGGTCCCCATCATGGTGGACAGCCCCATGGCCATCAAGGCCACCCAGGTGATGCTGTTCAACCCGGAGGAATACGATGAAGAAGCCCGGACCATCTTCAAGAAACAGGGAGGGCGGCTCATCGATATGCCCAATGTGAAATACACGGAAACGGCGGCAGAATCCAAGGCCATCAACGACATGCCCAGCCCCATGATCATCATTTCCGCCAGCGGCATGGCCGATGCCGGCCGGGTGCTCCACCATCTGAAACACAACCTGTGGCGGAAGGATTCTTCCGTGATCTTTGCCGGCTACCAGGCAGAAGGGAGCCTGGGACGGCGGCTCATCGACGGCGCCAAGAAGGTGAAGATCATGGGCGAAGACATCGCCGTGGGAGCCAAGATCTACAACCTCACCGGCTTTTCCGCCCATGCGGACCGGGACCAGATGCTGGCCTTCTATAAAGGGATGGAACGGAAGCCCAAAGCCTTCTTCGTGGTACACGGGGAATACGATGCGGCCAGCTCTTTTGCCCATCTGCTGAACACGGAACTGGGCACTGCCACCTACATCCCCAATTTCGGAGATGCAGCCATTATCGACGGCACCGACTGGCGGATCGAAGAGACCAAGGTCATCACCAGCGCACCGGCCATCCAGGCCATGCGGGATTACCTGCGGAACTTCGAAAAGGATTACCTGGTTTACAAGGGACGGATGGAACAGCTCATCACCCACGATCCCCGTCGGATCCCCGATATCCGGGCCAAGATGGACAAGATCCGCAAGTATATCGACGATGTGATGAAGACCCTGTAAATGAATTTGACATACGGATGGGAAAAGCATATAATAGGAAAGTCGAAATGATGTAGTTTACTTTGAGGATGCTTCTTTGACGGGCATCCTCTTGATTTATCTGGAAATAAGAGGGGATTGGGCTTTTATGATTAGAAATGATTTGCGTAACATTGCCATCATCGCTCACGTCGACCACGGCAAGACCACTTTGGTGGATGCCATGCTGAAGCAGAGCGGTGTATTCCGTGCCAACCAGCAGGTGCAGGAACGGGTCATGGACTCCAACGATCAGGAAAGAGAACGTGGCATCACCATCCTGGCCAAGAATACCTCCGTCATGCATGATGGCTGCAAGATCAACATCCTGGACACTCCGGGCCATGCTGATTTCGGCGGCGAAGTGGAACGGGTGCTGAACATGGTGGATGGCGTGCTGCTGCTGGTAGACGCCTATGAAGGCCCCATGCCCCAGACCAAATACGTGCTGCGCAAAGCCCTGGAACATCATCTGAAACCGGTGGTGGTCATCAACAAGATCGACCGTCCCGATCAGCGGGTGGAAGAAGTGGTGGACGAAGTGCTGGATCTGTTCATCGAACTGAACGCCAACGATGACCAGCTGGATTTCCCGGTGGTCTATGCTTCCGCCAAGAAGGGCGTTGCCAAGCTGTCCATGGATGACGATAGCGACAACTTGGAACCTCTGTTCCGCACCATCATCGACAGCATCCCTGCCCCCGATGTGGATGTGGATGCACCGCTCCAGATGCTGGTGAACACCCTGGACCACGATGATTATGTGGGCCGGATCGTGGTAGGCCGTGTGGTCCGCGGGACCATCCGGAACGGCCAGAATGTATGCCTGATGCACGATGACCAGCGCTCCAACCAGAAAATCGGCCGTCTGTACACCTATGAAGGGCTGAAACGGGTGGAAGTGCCGGAAGCCAAGGCCGGGGACATCATCGCCCTGATCGGCCTGAACACGGCAGAAATCGGCGACACCATCGCTGACGTGGACAACCCGGAACAGCTCCAGGGGATCAAAGTGGATGAACCCACCCTGTCCATGACTTTCTCCGTCAACGACAGCCCCTTTGCCGGCCAGGAAGGGGATTTCATCACCAGCCGTCACCTTCGTGACCGTCTGTACAAGGAAGTGGAGACCAACGTTTCCATGCGGGTAGAAGATACGGACAGCGCCGATACCTTCAAGGTATCCGGCCGTGGGGAACTGCACCTGTCCGTGCTCATCGAAGCCATGCGTCGGGAAGGGTTCGAACTCCAGGTCGGGAAACCCACCGTCATCATGCGCCGGGATGAAAACGGCAAGCTGCTGGAACCTATGGAAGCTCTGACCATCGAAGTGCCCCAAGATTTCATGGGTGCTGTGATGGAAGGCCTGGGGATCCGGAAAGCAGAACTCCAGAACATGACCGAAATGGCCGGCTATCTGCGGATGGACTTCATCATCCCGGCCCGGGGCCTGATCGGCTTCCGGAATCAATTCCTCACCGATACCAAGGGCAACGGCATCATGAACCATGTGTTCGCTGGCTGGGGTGCCTATAAGGGCGAAATCCCGGGCCGTACCCGGGGCAGCCTGGTGGCTTTCGAAGCCGGCACCACCACGGCTTACGGCATCGACAAATGCCAGGCCAGAGGCACCATGTACGTGAACCCTGGTGAAGAAGTGTATGAAGGGGAAATCGTCGGCGAAAACAGCCGGGAAGACGATATGGACGTAAACCCCTGCAAGAAGAAACACGTTTCCAACATGCGTGCTGCTGGGAGCGATGATGCGGTCCGTCTGGTTCCGCCCCAGACCTTCTCTCTGGAAGGGGCCCTGGAACACATCAACGACGATGAAACCGTGGAAGTCACCCCCAAGAGCATCCGTATGAGAAAGAAAGTCCTGTCCCGCCTGGAACGGGCCCGCACCAGAGCACGGAACGCTCGGGCGTAAGAAAAAAGCTGCCGCATTGCGGCGGCTTTTTTGCTTTCTCCTCCAAATTGGTGTAAAATAAAAAGATACAAAGAAGGGAGGGATGTCACCCATGTTTGCCAGTTTCAAATCCGGGAAAGCTCACCAGGAGGAACGGGAAAATCCCGGCTTGACTCTTTTGGATACGCCCAATCTGGATTTGTGTCTCCGGACACCGGGCAGCCTGGAAGACATCGTCTCCTACGGCGACCTGATCATGGCGGGGAAGGGGCTGCTCGTATGCCTCAACGACCTGCCGGAACCGGATAAGATCCGGGCCCAGGACTACCTGGCCGGCATCGCCTACACCATCGGCGCCACCGAAACCGAAATTTCCCCGGAAGTGACCATGTACCTGCCGGGAGAAGTGGATACGATACGAGGATAAGAGAAAGCTGTTGCTTGGCAACAGCTTCTCAGTCGGGAGTCGGAAGTCTGAAGCCTTAGGACAGGACCTGTCTTAACAGGCAGGTCCTTTTGATTGTGTAGAACCAGGAACGAAATCATTTTTAGAAATCATTTCGTACAAGATTTTGCTTATTCAAAAATTTGCCTGCAAATTTATCATCCGGCTCCAGACTTCAGACTTCTGACTTGAGCCGCTATGCGGCGCTACAGCTAAGGGTGTTGCTACGCAACACCCTTTTTTAAAGGAGCACCCATGAACCAATTCGTCCATTTACATACCCATACCCAATACAGCCTCCTGGATGGGTCCTGCCGTATCCCGGAACTGGTCCAGTATGCCAAGGAACTGGGGATGCCGGCTTTGGCCATTACGGACCACGGGGTCATGTACGGAGTCATCGAGTTCTACCAGGAATGCAGGAAAGCCGGGATCAAGCCCATCATCGGCTGTGAAGTGTACATCACCTCCGGGTCCCACCTGGACAAAAGCCTGGAAACCCGGAACAAGCTCTACCACTTGATCCTCCTGGCGGAAAACAAGGCCGGCTACCAGAACCTGATGAAACTGGTATCCATCGGCGAAGTGGAAGGCTTCTATTATAAACCCCGGATCGACAAAGAAGTCCTCCGCCAGCACAGCGAAGGGCTCATCTGCCTGTCCGCCTGCATCGCCGGGGAAGTGCCCCGCCACCTGCTCCGGGGCGAACTGGAAACCGCCGAGAAGACCATGCTGGAATACCTGGATATCTTCGATAGGGATCACTACTACCTGGAGATCCAGAACCATGGCCTGCCGGAAGAAGCCACCGTCCGCCGGGAACTCCACCGGCTGGCCCAGAAACACAATATCAAACTGGTGGCCACCAACGACCTCCACTACATCCATAAAGAAGATGCTTCCGGCCAGGATATCCTCCTGTGCATCCAGACCAACGCCCGGTACCTGGATCCCCAGCGGATGCGCTTCAACAACGATTCCTACTACCTGAAGAGCCGGGAGGAAATGGAAGCCATTTTCCCGGAAGACCAGGAAGCCTTGGACAATACCCTGGAAATCGCCCAGCGGTGCAGCCTGGAACTGGAATTCGGCCATCTGCTCCTGCCGGAATTCCCCCTGCCTCCCGGAGAGACCATGGACGGTTTCCTGCGGAAGCTCTGTGAAGAAGGCTTCCCTTCCCGGTACCCCCAGGATGACGGCACCGCTCGGAAACGGATGGAATACGAACTGGGGATCATCAAACAGATGGGCTATTCCGGCTATTTCCTCATCGTCTGGGATTTCATCAACTACAGCCGGACCCACGATATCCCGGTGGGGCCGGGGAGAGGCAGTGCTGCCGGCAGCATCGTGGCCTATCTGACGGGCATCACCAACATCGATCCGCTGAAGTACAACCTGATCTTTGAACGGTTCCTGAACCCGGAACGGGTGAGCATGCCCGATATCGATACGGATATCTGTTACGTGAAGCGCCACCTGGTAGTGGATTACCTGGCTCGGAAATACGGGGAGAGCCATGTGGCCCAGATCATCACTTTCGGGACCCTTGCTGCCAAAGCGGCCATCAAGGACGTGGGCCGGGCCATGGATATCCCCCTGAACGTGGTGAATCAGGTGAACAAGCTGATCCCCAACACCCCGGGCACCACCCTGAAAGGGGCCCTGGAAGGCAGCCGGGAACTCCGGGAACTCCGGGACCAGGATCCCAACATCGCCCAGCTCCTGGATTTCGCCCAGAAAGTGGAAGGGATGCCCCGGCATACCTCCACCCATGCAGCCGGCGTGGTGATCACCCCGGGGGAACTGACCAATTACGTCCCCCTCCAGATCACTTCCAGCAGCGACGACGAACATGAATACATCTGCACCCAATACGACAAGGACCGGTCGGAAAGCCTGGGCCTTTTGAAAATGGATCTCCTGGGTCTCCGGACCTTGACCGTCATCGACGATGCCCTGAAGATGATCAAAAAGAACCGGGGCACGGAAGTGGATATCCAGCATATCGATCTCCACGATCCCAAGACCTGCAAAATGCTCTGCCAAGGAGATACGGCAGCGGTGTTCCAGATGGAAAGCGACGGCATGACCCGGCTCATGAAGCAGCTGGCTCCGGAAGGTTTCGAAGATTTGATCCCTCTGGTGGCCCTGTACCGGCCCGGCCCCCTGGGCAGCGGCATGGCGGAAGACTTCATCGCCGGCCGCCACGGCAAACGGACCGCCCAGGTGCTCCATCCCCTGATGGAACCCATTGTGGCCGATACCTACGGAGTGATCCTCTACCAGGAGCAGGTGATGCAGATCGTTTCTGCCCTGGGGGGCTTTACCCTGGGGGAAGCAGACATCCTGCGCCGGGCCATGGGGAAGAAAAAGGCCAAACTGCTGGATTCCATGAAAGAGAAGTTCCTGGATGGGGCCCAAAAGCTCCACGGCATCAGCCGGGAACTGGGGGACAAGATCTTTGCTCTCCTGCAGCATTTCGCAGGCTACGGCTTCAACAAATCCCATTCTGCCGCCTATGCCTTAGTGGCTTATGAGACCGCCTGGCTGAAGGCCAACTATCCGGTAGAATACATGGCGGCTTTCCTGAACAGCATCATCACCGTGGCGGATAAGGTGAGCTGGTACATCGGTGTCTGCCGGGATATGGATATCAAAGTGCTGCCCCCGGACATCAATACCAGCGAAGCTGGCTTTTCCGTGGATGGGCACACCATCCGGTTCGGCCTGGGAGCCATCAAGAGCGTGGGGGATGCGGCGGTTTCCGTGATCCTGGAAGAACGGGAGAAACGGGGCCCCTTCAAAGATTTCTTTGATTTCACCCGCCGGGTGGATCTTTCCAAAGTGAACAAGCGGGTGGTGGAAGCCCTGATCAAAAGCGGTGCTCTCAATGGCTTCGGCCTGCGCCGGAGCCAGATGCTGGCCATCATGGACCCGGCCCTGGAAGCGGCGGCCAGTGAACAGCGGGACCGGATCACCGGGCAGCTGGGATTGTTCGGAGAAGAAGAAATCGCTTCGGCCAGCACCATTCCCGTCCCGGATCTGCCGGAAATCCCCAAGGAAGAGATCCTCCGGCTGGAACGGGAACTGATCGGCTTCTATGTCACCGGCCATCCGTTAGATGCTTTCCGCACCGCCCTCCGCCGGCTGACGCCTTTGGCAAAATGCAGCGAGGAGAATTTCCGGGATGGAGAGCGGATCACCGTGGGAGGGATCATCTCGGAACTGCGGATCCGTTCTACCAAGAACGGGGACCGGATGGCTTCTTTCACCCTGGAAGACCTCAGCGGCAGCCTGGATGTGATCGCCTTCCCCCGGGCCTATTCCCTCAGCCGGCTCCAGATCGAGAAGGACCGGATCGTCATGGTCCAGGGCGTCCTGAAATTGGACGAGGAACAGGCCCGGATCTTCGCCAACAAAGTGGAACCCCTCCAGGAGGCGTCCAAAGAAGTCCATCTCCACATCGGACCGGGGAAGAATACCCAAACCGTCCAGCAGCAGCTGGGAGGTATCTTTGCCGCCTTTCACGGAAAGAATCCGGTGTACCTCCACATCGCCGATACCCGGAAAGTGATCCGGACCAATCCCCGATTTTGGGTGGACCTGGAAGCACCCGGCTTCCAAGAAGCCATAGAGCGGGTGCTGGGCAAGGGGAGTATGGAATTGTAGGGGGGTGTTGCCTGGGCAACACCCTCTTTTCCATAAGCAATCCCTTATATTATCGGAAAAATCCCCATTATTTGTCGTGCAATTCTGTAGAAATTTCCGTTACAGAACTTGTATAGAATTATCCGTCAATTTAGAATTAAAGAGGAAAAGAGAGGAAAACCCAGTATACAACTGGTGTTTCCGGGGGAGCGGGAGTTGCTACGCTAGTCTGACAAGTTTGTGCAATCCCTTGCATACCAGTAGAACACGTGTTAAAATGAGCTTGTGTGGTTTTGAACTATATGATTTTTAGGAGGTCGCTTTGTAATGAACATCGTTGTATGTGTTAAACAGGTGCCGGATACCGCTGAAATGAAGATCGATCCGGTTACCAACAACCTCGTCAGAGATGGTGTAACCAATATTATGAACCCCTATGACCAGTATGCTCTGGAAACGGCTCTGCAGCTGAAAGATGAACTGGGTGCCCATGTCACCGTCATCACCATGGGACCGCCCCATGCTGAATCCGTCCTGAGAGACTGCCTGGCAGTAGGTGCTGATGAAGCCAAACTGGTCAGCGACAGAGCTTTCGGCGGCGCCGACACCCTGGCTACGTCTGCAGCCATGGCCAACACCATCAAACATTTCGGGATTCCTGATCTGATCCTCTGCGGCCGTCAGGCTATCGATGGGGATACCGCTCAGGTAGGTCCTGAAATCGCAGAACACCTGGATCTGCCCCAGGTTACCGCTGCTCTGAAAGTTCAGGTCAAAGGCGACGAAGTCATCGTAGATAGAGACAATGAGCAAATGTCCATGACCTTCACCATGAAGATGCCCTGCGTGGTGACCGTAATGCGCAGCAAGGATCTGCGTTTTGCCAGCATCAGAGGCAAAATGAAAGCCAGAAAGGCTGAAGTTCCTGTCTACACCGCTGCTGCCCTGGAAATCCCTCTGGACATCATCGGCAAAGCTGGCTCTCCGACTCAGGTCATGAAGAGCTTCACTCCGAAAGTGACTCAGGTCCACGGCGAAATCTTCGACGACGAAGATCCTGCAGTTGCAGTCGATAAGTTAGTGAACAAACTGATCGAAGACAAGATTATTACGAAGTGAGGTTGGGTATAAATGGCTAACACGAAAGGTTTAAAGACCGGTAACGAAAAAGATTTATGGGTCTATGTTGAACATTACAAAGGCGAACCTGTCCATGTAGTATATGAACTGTTGGGTGAATGCCGGAAACTGGCTGACAAATGCAACCAGAAACTGGCCGCTGTCCTGATCACCGACGATGCCAAAGACGTTCCGTCCAAGCTGATCGCTCGGGGTGCTGATCTGGTCTATGTCTGCCAGGATCCTGCTTTCAAATATTATTCCACGGATGAATACACCAACGCTTTCTGCGAAATGATCGCTGAATATCAGCCTTCTTCCGTATTCATCGGCGCTACCAACGACGGCCGTGACCTGGGGCCCCGTATCGCTGCCCGGGTGAACACCGGTCTGTGCGCAGACTGCACCATCCTGGATGCAGAAGAAGACGGTCTGATCGAATGGACCCGTCCTGCTGCCGGCGGTAACATCATGGCTACCATCCTGTGCAAAGAACATCGTCCCCAGATGGGTACTGTCCGTCCCAAGACCTTCAAGGCCATGGAACCGGATGCTTCCCGTACCGGTGAAGTCATCAACTACACCCTGAAGAACCATGTGGATGACCGTGTCACCTGCGTCCGCAGAGAAGAAGTGGTCAGCGAAGGCGAAATGGCCATCGATGATGCACCGTTCGTCTGCTCCGGCGGCCGTGGCATGAAAGCCAAAGAAAACTTCTCCCTGCTGTATGACCTGGCCCATGTGCTGGGCGGCGCTGTAGGCGGCAGCCGTGCTGCAGTGGATGAAGGGTTCATCGAACATCCTCGGCAAGTTGGCCAGTCCGGTAAGACCGTTACCCCGAAGATTTACTTCGCCTGCGGGATTTCCGGTTCTGTACAGCACAAAGCCGGCATGAGCAAATCCGATACCATTGTCTGCATCAACAAGGATCCGGACGCTCCTATGTTCGAAATCTCTAAATATGGTATCGTTGGCGATGCTTTGAAGATCCTGCCTCTGCTGACCGCAAAGATCAAAGCCTTCAAAGAATCCTAATTGTAGATACGGAACTGAAAAGTCCGGGCTTTTATAAGTCCGGACTTTTTTTCAGAGGGGGAAACGTTCATGAAGAAAACAAAAATCATCTGCACCCTGGGGCCAGCCACGGACAAAAAAGACCTGCTGGTGGACATGATCAAAGCAGGGATGGATCTGGCCCGGTTCAACTTCTCCCATGGCTCCCACAGCGAATGTGAAGCCCGGCTGAACCTGCTGAAGGAAGCCGAAAAGGAAGCAGGGCGGCTGGTAGGCTATGTGGCAGATACCAAAGGGCCGGAAATGCGTCTGGGGCTTTTCAAAGGGGATAAGACCACTTTGGTGCCCGGCCACGAATTCATCCTCACCACGGAAGACGTGGAAGGGACGGCGGAGAAGGCCCATGTGAATTATGCCGGACTGCCGGAAGAAGTGAAGCGGGGAGATACCATTCTCCTGAACGACGGGAAACTGTCCCTGGAAGTGGAATCCACCACAGCAACGGAAATCCGGACCAAAGTGGTGAATGGCGGGGAAATCTCCTCCCGGAAACGGGTGGCTGTGCCTGGGGCCTTCCTGAAACTGCCCTTCCTGTCCGAAGCGGATGTTTCCGATATCACCTTTGCCGCCCAGCACGGCATGACTTATGTGGCCGCCTCTTTTGTGCGGAACGCCCATGACGCCATGGAGATCCGCCGGCTCCTGGAACGGCTGGGGTCCCCCATGGGGATCATCGCTAAGATCGAGAACCAGGAAGGGGTGGACAACATCGACGAAATCCTCCAGGTGGTGGACGGGGTCATGGTGGCCCGGGGCGATCTGGGGGTGGAGATCCCCATGGAAGACGTGCCCATTGTCCAGAAGGAAATCATCGCCAAATGCAATATGCTGGGCAAGCCGGTGGTCACCGCCACCCAGATGCTGGAAAGCATGATCACCAACTACCGGGCTACCCGGGCCGAAGCCAACGACATCGCCAACTCCATCTTTGACGGCACGGACGCCATCATGCTCAGCGGGGAAACGGCCTCCGGCGCCTATCCTCTGGAAGCGGTGAAGACCATGGCCCGGATCGCCAAACGGACGGAAGAAGCCATCGATTATGTCCAGGTGTTCCAGCACAAGGGCATCGGGGCCCAGGTGCAGATGACCGATGCCATCAGCCATGCTACCGTGCAGATCGCCCAGGAACTGGAAGCCAATGCCATCATGTCCATCACCGAAAGCGGCTACACCGCCCGGATGGTGGCCAAATACCGGCCCAAGGCCCATGTGCTGGGGGTCTCTCCCAAAGAAGAGAGCCTGCGCCGGATGAACCTGTACTGGGGTGTGACACCTCTCCAGGGTGAGAACAAGGCCAGCACCGATGCTCTGATCGATGCGTCCCTGAAGAAGGCCCTGGATTCCGGCCTCATCAAGAAAGGGGATTCCCTGGTGGTCACTGCCGGCATGAACGTGGGCAAGGTGGGCAGCACCAACCTGATCCAGGTGGTCAATGTGGGCCAGAAAGTGGTTTCCGGCCAGGGCATCGGCAAAAAAGCCGTCAGCGGAGTGGTCCTGCGGGTGGAAAAGAAAACAGATCTGGAGAAATTCCGCCCCGGTATGATCCTGGCTGTGGCCGCCCTGGAAAATGAAATGGGGACTACAGCAGCCCAGGCCGGCGGCATCATCGCCGAAGAAGGCGGCTTCACTTCCCCGGCAGCCATCATCGGCATCAACTATGGCATCCCCGTCATCGTAGGAGCCAAAGGAGCCATGGAAGCCCTGGAAACCGGCGACCTGGTGACCCTGGACGTAGCGACCGGGAGTGTGTATGCAGGGAAGATCAATGTGAAGTAAATAGTCTCGAGTCTCGAAACCCTGTCTCTGGTCACTTGTCACTGGTCACTGGACGAAGGAAGGCAGCCGGGCTGCGGCTGCCTTTCAATTTATACTGCAGGCTTGGACTCACCTTCGGCTTGTCCTTGCCTTCTTTTCTGAACAAACTGCTACAGGAGTCGCACTCATGGAATACTCACATAAAAAGCTGGTGGTATGGCAACGGAGCATGCAGCTGGCCAACCACATTTATACATTGACCGACCATTATCCATCTAAAGAATTGTTTACTCTGGTAAATCAGATGCGAAGGGCTGCTATATCCATTCCCAGCAATATTGCTGAAGGAAGGTCAAGAGGCAGTGACAGAGATTTTGTCCATTTTCTGCTGATTTCCAGAGGATCCTGTTCTGAACTGGATACCCAACTGCTGCTGAGCCATTCACAGGGGTATATTTCAGAAAAAGAATGTCAGGAAGCCTGCCAGATGTGTGAAGAACTGGGAAACAGACTTACCCGTCTTATCCAGCATCTGGATCCTTCCAAACGCTGATAAGACTCATGTTTGCAAAAAGTGTGCTGCACCATAAAATGCAGCACACTTTTTGTTTGCATTTGAAAAAATGCAGGGTGCAGACAGAATGATAAAATTTGCTAGCAAATTTTAGAATGAGTTTTTCGCCGGAACCAGTGACAAGCAGCCGTATCCAGGAACAGCACAATTTTGGCTTTCTTCCTTCAAAAGAACCCGTTAGCCACGGGTTATTTCCTGCGGCTAGTGACCAGTGACAAGAGACCAGTGACAGCCTCAAAATCCTTTAGGATTTTGAGGCCCTGAATCGATGCCACATCTCCGCACATCCCCAGGACAGCAGCAGCACCGCCAGATAGAAGGCCTCCATGGGAACATGCTGCATCCCAACGGTCCGGTTCAATACATATTCCAGCTGATCGATGAACACCGGGTGGATCAGGTAGATGATGAAGGAGCGGTCGCTCATGCCCTTCAGGGCTTTTTTCAGGGGGTAGCGGCCGCTTTGGATCACCATGCTGAAGAAGAGTACGGAAGCAATGGTGTACACCAGCCCTGGCAGACTCAGCTGCTGAAGGTAGTTCACCGTGCTTTCATAGGGCATCTGCCATTTGAAGGTCCACCGGTAAAACAGCCAGGTGTTGAACCCAGCGCTGGCAGCAAAGAACGCCGTCAGCAAGGCTTTCCGTTGGGTGATCAGCTGCTGGAATTTGCCATAATGCCGGGCAATCACTCCACCCAACATAAAGATGAATAAGTAGAAGAAGGGGAAATAGTTCAGTCGGTAATTGCACAGGTTCAACAGGGCCGGGCTGGAAGCAATCCATTCAGGATAGACCCAGAACCGGAAATTCCCCTCGAACAGCAGCACCTGGGCCACAAACAACAGAGGCAGGGCCAATTTCAGGCCGATTTTTTCCATCCCTCCCATCAGGGCCCGCCACAGCGGGAACAGCAGGTAGAACCAGATCAGGATCACCAGGAAATAGATGTGGTACTGGGCAGTGCCGAAGAACAGGGAAAACAGGATGTTGGAAGGATCAAGCACGCTCATGTCCCGGTTCAAAAAGGCGTAGTAGCACAGGTACAGCAGGGACGCCAGCAGATAGGGACGGCCGATACTTTTCATCCGTTTCTTCACAAAGCTCCCATACCGGAGAGGTTGCTCCAGAGGCTTGCTGTAGAACAGCCCATAGCCGGAGATGAAAAAGAAGGCCGGTACGCTGTAGCGGCTCAGGATGTTGGTGATGAGCACCAGAAAAGGAGAAGCTACGGCGTCGCTGACCGCCATGCTCCCCACATGGATGGCAATGACCCCCAGCATGCAGATGCCCCGGAGGTTGTCGAATACAAGATTGCGCTGTTTCACAGAAAGCTCCTTTGCAGGTTTACAGGAATATGGGGTACGCAGGATCGGTCCCTGCAGTATTGAAATGAATCTATCTTATCTATTATAATGACCGCCAACGGGATTCTCAACCCTCATTTTGTGAGCACTAGGGTTTTACATCTTCAAAGGAACCTGGCCAGGGGACAGGTTCTATCCAGAGGCTCCCGACTCCAGACTTCCGACTTCCGACTGTTGAACACCGTCCGTCTTGCCTTTTTCCGTCCGGCTGATTACAATAGGTTCAGAATATCTGCACATAACCTGAAAGGAGCCGATCCCATGTCCCATTCTCTCCGTCTTTTGGTCTGGGGCGGCCTGCTCCTGGCCATCGGGGCCCTCAGCCAGCAGCTCCGGCTGGTGCTGCCTCTGCCCGTTCCTGTCATGACTCTCCTCATCGGCACCTTGGTGAACGCCGTCCTGGTGCTGGCGGGCCGGTACACCACCCGGCTCCTGGCCTGGGTCATCTGCGTGGCCTTGGCGGTCATCGCCTTTTTCCAGGGCCATATCCTGGGTCCGGTGGTCCCGGTGATCGCCCTGGGGAACGGCATGTACGTGGAACTGACCCGCAGCTTCACCCGGGGTCCGGTCCTTTTCTTGGGCGCTCCTCTGGGGAAAGCGGTGGTGCTGGGCATCGGCATGGTGGGAGCCCTCCATCTCCTCCAGCTGCCCTGGGCCGCCATCAGCAAAACATTGGCCCTGTTCCTGCCCCTCCAGCTGGCCACCGGGATCCTGGGCCTTTTCCTGGCCAAAGGGGTGGAAAAGAGGCTCCAAGGGAACGCTCCTGCCCCTCAGCCGCCTTCGAAAAGGAAATCCAAGGGAAAACAAAAGAAAAAGTAATCAAGTGCACTGTACGGAATGTAACAAAAATGTGGATTTTTTTCGGCGGCTGGTGTATAGTAGAGGAGATTAACAAGAGGCCCTCTGGGAGGCCAGGGAAGGGCGGGCCTGCGGCACGCCCCTACGCCGTTACAGGCGGTTGTTGGGACTGTTTGCTGATGGTCCGACACCAACGCCTGTAGGGGCTGGCCAAAGACAAGCCCTCTGGGAGGCCAGGGAAGGACGGGCCTGTGGCACGTCCCTACGCCGTTGCAGGCGGTTGTTGGGACTATTTGCCGATGGTCCGGCACCAACGCCCGTAGGGGCTGGCCAAAGGCAAGCCCTCTGGGAGGCCAGGGAAGGACGGGCCTGTGGCACGTCCCTACGCCGTTACAGGCGGTTGTTGGGACTGTTTGCCGATGGCCCGACACCAACGCCCGTAGACCAACTATATGAAGTCAAGCCAATTTTAAAATAAATTTCAGTTGCTATG
>ERZ791914.195-NODE-195-length-70259-cov-5.743291_pt1 | contig 70259 bp, 57 predicted proteins | sample MGYA00510140_ERZ791914 | MGnify/ENA primary metagenome ERZ791914 (study PRJEB30046, sample SAMN00792079) | human gut metagenome | study: EMG produced TPA metagenomics assembly of the A metagenome-wide association study of gut microbiota in type 2... | reverse complement strand
TCCGCTACACCGTGAAGCACAGTCTGATTTTTGCCAGCGTTATCGGCATTATCACCCTGCTGCAGGCGTATGTGTTTACCGGGATGTTAGTCTCGTAAATCAATAAAGCCGGATGATCGTTAATATCATCCGGCTTCATTTACATTATTCTGTCTTATTAATTGAAAATCATTTCTCGCTTTATTATCCATGCAGCAATAATGTTTTGCGTTCAGATAACCTGCTAAATAATTAAGAGCGTGAGAACATCTATTTTTTTATCACGCAAAACAAGTCTGTATTAATTATGTTCGCTTGATGAGCAAACACCGTTCTATCTGTTGCTTTTGCAATCTTAATCGTTAAAACTACCAACAAATTTATATAGTTACGTTGTGAAATGTTGTTAATTTTTTGTTTGTTGAAATTTCGTAAAAATAGCCAGATAGACATCGTATAGGGGTTATTCTTATAAATTTCACCTGTTTTCTATCAATGATGTCGTTTTCTTAAGAATGGAGGAAGTTATTAGAGAAGATAAAGCATAAAACTATTTCTCCCAGTTACGAATTTTTTAACATTGTTTTGTCACTTGCGTTATTAATGAATAAGAAATTTAAATATAAGAAATCGCTTTTAGCGGCTATTTTGAGCGCAACCCTGTTAGCCGGTTGTGATGGCGGTGGTTCCGGATCTTCCTCCGATACGCCGCCTGTAGATTCTGGAACAGGGTCTTTGCCGGAAGTGAAACCTGATCCAACACCAAACCCGGAGCCGACGCCTGAGCCAACGCCGGAGCCTGAACCTACGCCGGAACCGACACCTGATCCTGAGCCAACACCAGAACCGGAGCCAGAACCTGTTCCTACGAAAACGGGTTATCTGACCCTGGGCGGAAGCCTGCGGGTAACTGGTGATATCACCTGTAATGATGAATCCAGCGATGGCTTTACCTTTACACCAGGCGACAAAGTCACCTGTGTGGCAGGGAACAACACGACAATTGCTACCTTCGACACCCAGTCAGAAGCTGCGCGTAGCCTGCGTGCGGTTGAAAAAGTGTCGTTTAGTCTTGAGGACGCGCAAGAACTGGCGGGTTCCGACAACAAGAAAAGCAATGCGCTCTCGCTGGTCACCTCCATGAACAGTTGCCCGGCGAATACAGAACAGGTGTGCCTGGAGTTCTCCTCGGTGATCGAGAGTAAACGTTTCGACTCGCTGTATAAGCAAATCGATCTGGCACCGGAAGAGTTCAAAAAGCTGGTCAATGAAGAGGTGGAAAACAATGCCGCGACCGATAAAGCGCCATCCACTCATACTTCACCGGTCGTGCCCGCCACCACTCCGGGAACAAAACCGGATCTAAACGCTTCCTTCGTGTCGGCTAACGCGGAACAGTTTTATCAGTATCAACCTTCGGAAATCATTCTCTCAGAAGGTCGCCTGGTCGATAGTCAGGGGGATGGTGTTGTTGGTGTCAACTATTACACCAATTCCGGCCGTGGTGTAACCGGAGAAAACGGGGAATTTTCCTTTAGTTGAGGGGAAACCATCTCCTTTGGCATCGACACTTTTGAGCTTGGTTCTGTGCGTGGTAACAAGTCGACTATTGCATTGACTGAACTGGGTGATGAAGTTCGCGGGGCAAATATCGATCAGTTGATTCACCGCTATTCGAAGGCTGGACAAAATCACACGCGTGTAGTTCCGGATGAAGTACGCAAGGTTTTTGCTGAATATCCCAACGTGATTAACGAGATTATCAATCTCTCGTTATCCAATGGTGCGACGCTGGGGGAAGGTGAGCAAGTCGTTAATCTGCCTAACGAATTTATCGAGCAGTTTAAGACGGGTCAGGCCAAAGAGATCGATACCGCGATTTGTGCGAAAACCGACGGTTGTAACGAGGCTCGCTGGTTCTCGCTGACGACGCGCAATGTTAATGACGGCCAGATTCAGGGCGTTATCAACAAGCTGTGGGGCGTGGATACGAACTACAAATCTGTCAGTAAGTTCCATGTATTCCATGACTCCACCAACTTCTATGGCAGCACGGGTAATGCGCGCGGTCAGGCGGTGGTGAATATCTCCAACGCGGCCTTCCCGATTCTGATGGCGCGTAATGATAAAAACTACTGGCTGGCCTTCGGCGAAAAACGCGCCTGGGATAAAAACGAGCTGGCGTACATTACGGAAGCGCCTTCTCTTGTTGAGCCGGAAAACGTTACGCGCGATACCGCCACCTTTAACCTGCCGTTTATTTCGCTGGGGCAAGTCGGTGAGGGCAAACTGATGGTTATCGGTAACCCACACTACAACAGCATTTTGCGTTGCCCGAACGGTTACAGCTGGAACGGGGGCGTTAATAAAGATGGGCAGTGTACGCTCAACAGCGACCCGGATGACATGAAGAACTTCATGGAGAACGTGCTGCGCTATCTGTCCGACGATAAATGGAAGCCGGACGCGAAAGCCAGCATGACCGTAGGCACCAACCTGGATACTGTCTATTTTAAACGTCATGGTCAGGTTACAGGAAACAGCGCTGCGTTCGACTTCCATCCGGATTTTGCGGGCATCTCTGTTGAGCATTTAAGTAGCTATGGCGATCTCGATCCGCAGGAAATGCCGCTGCTGATCCTTAACGGCTTTGAATATGTGACTCAGGTGGGTAACGATCCTTATGCAATCCCGCTGCGTGCAGATACCAGCAAACCGAAGCTGACTCAGCAGGATGTGACCGATCTGATCGCCTATCTGAACAAAGGTGGATCGGTGCTGATCATGGAAAACGTGATGAGCAATCTTAAGGAAGAGAGCGCGTCTGGTTTTGTGCGTCTGTTGGATGCCGCAGGTCTGTCGATGGCACTGAACAAGTCGGTAGTAAATAACGATCCGCAAGGGTATCCGAACCGCGTTCGTCAGCAGCGCGCAACGGGCATTTGGGTCTATGAACGTTATCCTGCCGTAGATGGTGCGCTGCCGTACACCATCGATAGTAAGACAGGGGAAGTTAAGTGGAAATATCAGGTAGAAAACAAACCTGATGACAAACCGAAGCTGGAAGTTGCCAGCTGGCTGGAAGATGTAGATGGCAAACAGGAAACGCGTTATGCCTTTATTGATGAGGCCGATCATAAAACAGAGGATTCTCTGAAGGCTGCGAAGGAGAAAATTTTCGCCGCGTTCCCGGGGCTGAAAGAGTGTACTAATCCGGCATATCACTATGAGGTCAACTGCCTGGAATATCGTCCTGGCACGGGGGTTCCGGTTACTGGTGGCATGTATGTTCCACAGTATACGCAACTAAGCCTTAACGCCGACACTGCAAAAGCGATGGTGCAGGCTGCGGATTTAGGCACCAACATTCAGCGTCTGTATCAGCATGAGCTCTACTTCCGGACCAATGGTCGCAAAGGTGAGCGTCTGAGCAGCGTCGATCTGGAACGTCTGTACCAGAACATGTCGGTCTGGCTGTGGAACGATACGAGCTATCGTTATGAAGAAGGCAAAAATGACGAGCTGGGCTTTAAAACGTTCACCGAGTTCCTGAACTGCTACGCCAATGATGCCTATGCAGGCGGCACCAAGTGTTCTGCAGATCTGAAAAAATCGCTGGTCGATAACAACATGATCTACGGTGACGGTAGCAGCAAAGCGGGCATGATGAACCCGAGCTACCCGCTCAACTATATGGAAAAACCGCTGACACGCCTGATGCTGGGCCGTTCCTGGTGGGATCTGAACATCAAAGTTGATGTCGAGAAGTATCCGGGAGCAGTATCGGAAGAGGGACAGAACGTTACTGAAACCATCAGCCTGTACTCGAATCCGACCAAATGGTTTGCAGGTAACATGCAGTCAACTGGCCTGTGGGCACCGGCTCAGAAAGAGGTCACCATTAAGTCCAATGCGAACGTTCCTGTGACCGTCACCGTGGCGCTGGCTGACGACCTGACCGGACGTGAGAAGCATGAAGTTGCGCTGAACCGTCCGCCAAGAGTGACTAAAACGTACTCTCTGGACGCTAGCGGTACGGTGAAGTTCAAGGTGCCTTACGGTGGCCTGATTTATATCAAGGGCAATAGCTCTACCAATGAATCTGCCAGCTTCACCTTTACTGGCGTGGTAAAAGCACCGTTCTATAAAGACGGCGCATGGAAAAACGATCTGAACTCACCGGCTCCGCTGGGTGAGCTGGAATCAGACGCTTTCGTCTATACCACACCGAAGAAGAACCTGAATGCCAGCAATTACACTGGCGGACTGGAGCAATTCGCTAACGATCTGGATACCTTTGCCAGCTCGATGAATGACTTCTACGGCCGTGATAGCGAAGACGGTAAGCACCGGATGTTTACCTATAAAAACTTGCCGGGCCACAAACATCGTTTCACCAACGATGTGCAGATCTCCATCGGTGATGCGCACTCTGGTTATCCGGTGATGAACAGCAGCTTCTCGCCGAACAGCACCACGCTGCCGACGACGCCGCTGAACGACTGGCTGATCTGGCATGAAGTCGGTCATAACGCCGCAGAAACGCCGTTGACTGTACCGGGTGCAACTGAAGTCGCTAACAACGTGCTGGCGCTGTACATGCAGGATCGTTATCTCGGCAAGATGAACCGTGTCGCTGACGATATTACCGTCGCACCGGAATATCTGGAGGAGAGCAACAACCAGGCATGGGCACGCGGCGGTGCGGGTGACCGTCTGCTGATGTACGCACAGCTGAAGGAATGGGCAGAGAAAAACTTTGATATCAAGAAATGGTATCCAGATGGCACTCCTCTGCCAGAGTTTTACAGCGAGCGTGAAGGGATGAAAGGCTGGAACCTGTTCCAGTTGATGCATCGTAAAGCACGCGGCGATGAGGCCAGCAATGACAAGTTTGGCGGCAAGAATTACTGTGCTGAATCCAACGGTAACGCAGCGGACACGCTGATGCTGTGTGCCTCCTGGGTCGCCCAGACGGATCTTTCGGAGTTCTTTAAGAAATGGAATCCGGGCGCGAATGCTTACCAGCTGCCGGGGGCGAGCGAGATGAGCTTCGAGGGCGGTGTGAGCCAGTCGGCTTACAACACGCTCGCGTCACTCGATCTGCCGAAACCGGAACAGGGACCGGAAACCATTAATCAGGTTACCGAGCATAAGATGTCTGCCGAGTAAGCCCGTAGGCCGGATAAGGCGCTCGCGCCGCATCCGGCATGAAATAAGGCGCACCGGGTTAACACATTTGCCCGATGCGCCTGCTTATCGGGCCTACAGACGGGGAAAGCCGCGATTATTTGCGCTGGCAGACACCCGTAGGACGGATAAGGCGTTTTACGCCGCATCCAGCAAGTTACAACAAATAACCTTTAGCCATGCTTTTTGATGTTTTTCAGCAATACCCTGCGGCGATGCCCGTCCTGGCAACCGTCGGAGGATTGATTATAGGTAGTTTTTTGAATGTGGTGATTTGGCGTTACCCCATCATGCTGCGCCAACAAATGGCGGAGTTTCACGGTGAAATGCCGAGTGCGCAGTCAAAAATAAGCCTGGCGCTGCCACGTTCGCACTGTCCACATTGTCAGCAGACCATCCGCGTTCGTGACAATATTCCGCTGCTCTCCTGGCTGATGCTCAAAGGGCGCTGCCGCGACTGTCAGGCGAAAATCAGCAAGCGTTATCCGCTGGTGGAGTTATTGACAGCACTTGCTTTTTTGCTGGCGAGTCTGGTCTGGCCAGAAAGTGGATGGGGGCTGGCGGTGATGATATTATCCGCCTGGCTGATTGCCGCGAGCGTCATCGACCTCGATCACCAATGGCTGCCCGATGTTTTTACTCAGGGCGTATTGTGGACAGGACTGATTGCGGCATGGGCGCAGCAGAGTCCGCTCACGCTACAAGATGCAGTCACCGGCGTCCTGGTGGGATTTATCACTTTTTACTCTCTGCGTTGGATAGCCGGAATAGTTCTGCGTAAAGAAGCATTAGGCATGGGCGATGTATTACTTTTCGCCGCGTTAGGTGGCTGGGTGGGGGCATTGTCGCTGCCCAATGTTGCTTTAATCGCCTCATGCTGCGGCCTGATATATGCCGTTATTACAAAAAGAGGATCAACCACACTGCCTTTTGGACCGTGTTTAAGTCTGGGCGGTATAGCAACACTTTATCTACAGGCATTGTTTTAATGATAACCACGTCATTATCAAAGTGACATTTTAACTCTTATTAATAACCTTAGAGATTATTTACCATGTCGATAAAACAGATGCCAGGGAGGGTATTAATATCGCTATTGTTGAGCGTTACAGGATTATTAAGTGGCTGTGCCAGCCATAATGAAAACGCCAGTTTACTGGCGAAAAAACAGGCGCAAAATATCAGCCAAAACCTGCCGATTAAATCTGCGGGATATACCTTAGTGCTGGCACAAAGTAGCGGCACGACGTTAAAAATGACCATTATCAGCGAAGCGGGGACTCAGACCACGCAGACGCCTGACGCCTTTTTAACCAGCTATCAACGACAAATGTGCACTGACCCAACGGTGAAATTAATGCTCACTGAGGGAATTAATTACAGCATAACGATTAATGATACACGTACAGGTAACCAGTATCAGCGGAAACTGGATCGCACTACCTGTGGAATAGTTAAAGCATAACGTCGGGTAGATATAAATTGGCGCGGGTTGTTTTTCGTGACGCACGAATTTATCTCATTCAATGGCTGACAAAAATTCGTCACACTCTTAACCAGAGACAATCTCTTAATACAGACAAAGAGCATCTGCGAAAAATTGTACGCGGGATGTTCTGGCTGATGCTGCTTATTATTTCTGCAAAAGTGGCGCATTCACTCTGGCGCTATTTCTCTTTTTCTGCGGAATATATGGCTGTTTCCCCATCGGCGAATAAACCGCCCCGTGCGGATGCAAAAACGTTCGATAAAAATGACGTGCAATTAATCAGCCAGCAAAACTGGTTTGGCAAATATCAGCCCGTCGCCACGCCGGTAAAACAACCCGAACCTGCACCTGTGGCAGAAACGCGTCTTAATGTGGTGTTGCGTGGGATCGCCTTTGGTGCCAGACCCGGCGCGGTTATTGAAGAAGGTGGCAAACAGCAGGTCTATTTGCAGGGGGAACGGCTTGGTTCTCACAACGCGGTGATTGAGGAAATCAATCGCGACCATGTGATGCTGCGCTATCAGGGAAAAATAGAGCGCCTGAGCCTGGCAGAAGAGGAGCGTTCCACGGTTGCTGTGACCCGCCAAAAAGCCATCAGTGACGAAGCAAAGCAAGCTGTTGCTGAACCTGCTGTCAGTGCGCCAGTTGAGATCCCGACTGCCGTGCGTCAGGCACTGGCGAAAGATCCGCAGAAAATTTTTAACTATATCCAGCTTACGCCTGTGCGTAAGGAGGGAATTGTCGGTTATGCAGTGAAGCCGGGGGCAGATCGTTCTCTGTTCGATGCCAGCGGTTTCAAGGAAGGCGATATCGCCATTGCGCTAAATCAGCATGATTTCACTGATCCACGAGCAATGATTGCTCTGATGCGGCAGTTACCTTCAATGGATTCCATTCAACTTACGGTTTTACGCAAGGGTGCGCGCCACGACATTTCCATCGCGCTGCGCTAACCGCATTTAATCCAGGAGAATCATTCATCGTGTTTTGGCGTGATATTACGTTGTCGGTCTGGCGTAAGAAGACAACTGGCCTCAAAACAAAAAAGCGTTTACTGCCGCTGGTGCTGGCAGCGGCATTATGCAGTTCACCGGTCTGGGCGGAAGAAGCCACTTTCACCGCTAATTTTAAAGATACCGACCTGAAATCGTTCATCGAAACCGTCGGCGCTAACCTTAATAAAACCATCATTATGGGGCCGGGCGTACAGGGGAAAGTGAGTATTCGCACCATGACCCCGCTCAATGAACGCCAGTATTACCAGCTATTCCTTAACCTGCTGGAAGCACAGGGGTATGCCGTCGTACCGATGGAAAACGACGTGCTGAAGGTGGTGAAATCCAGCGCTGCGAAAGTCGAGCCGCTGCCGCTGGTCGGTGAAGGCAGCGACAACTACGCGGGCGATGAAATGGTCACCAAAGTAGTGCCGGTACGTAATGTGTCAGTACGCGAGCTGGCACCGATTCTGCGCCAGATGATCGACAGCGCAGGCTCAGGCAACGTTGTTAATTACGATCCCTCCAACGTGATTATGCTCACCGGACGCGCCTCCGTCGTGGAGCGGCTGACGGAAGTGATCCAGCGTGTGGATCACGCGGGTAATCGCACTGAAGAGGTGATCCCGCTGGATAACGCCTCGGCTTCGGAAATCGCCCGCGTGCTGGAAAGCCTGACGAAAAACAGCGGCGAGAACCAGCCTGCGACGCTGAAATCTCAAATTGTCGCCGATGAACGCACCAACAGTGTGATTGTCAGTGGTGACCCCGCCACGCGGGACAAAATGCGCCGTCTGATCCGTCGCCTGGACTCAGAAATGGAGCGCAGCGGCAACAGCCAGGTTTTCTATCTCAAATACAGCAAAGCCGAAGATCTGGTCGATGTACTGAAGCAGGTCAGCGGCACGCTCACGGCGGCTAAAGAAGAGGCGGAAGGCACGGTCGGTAGCGGGCGTGAGATTGTCTCCATCGCCGCCAGCAAACACAGTAATGCCCTGATTGTTACTGCGCCGCAGGACATCATGCAATCGCTGCAAAGCGTGATTGAACAACTGGATATTCGCCGTGCTCAGGTGCATGTCGAGGCGTTGATCGTGGAAGTTGCCGAAGGTAGCAATATCAATTTCGGCGTGCAGTGGGCGTCGAAAGATGCCGGATTAATGCAGTTTGCTAATGGTACGCAGATCCCTATCGGTACGCTGGGCGCAGCCATTTCTCAGGCGAAACCGCAGAAAGGCTCGACGGTGATCAGTGAAAACGGCGCTACCACCATTAATCCGGATACCAACGGCGATCTCTCCACGCTCGCCCAGCTTCTTTCCGGCTTTAGCGGTACGGCGGTTGGTGTGGTGAAAGGCGACTGGATGGCGCTGGTGCAGGCGGTTAAAAACGACTCCAGCTCTAACGTGCTCTCCACGCCGAGCATCACCACGCTGGACAACCAGGAAGCCTTCTTCATGGTGGGCCAGGACGTTCCGGTATTAACCGGCTCTACCGTTGGCTCCAATAACAGCAATCCTTTCAATACAGTAGAAAGGAAAAAAGTCGGCATCATGCTGAAAGTCACGCCGCAGATTAACGAAGGTAACGCGGTACAGATGGTGATTGAGCAGGAAGTCTCGAAGGTGGAAGGACAGACCAGCCTCGACGTGGTGTTTGGTGAGCGCAAACTGAAAACCACCGTGCTGGCTAACGATGGTGAGCTGATTGTGCTTGGTGGTCTGATGGACGATCAGGCGGGAGAAAGCGTGGCGAAAGTGCCGCTGCTGGGCGATATCCCATTGATTGGTAACCTGTTTAAATCGACGGCGGATAAAAAAGAAAAACGTAACCTGATGGTGTTTATCCGTCCGACCATTCTGCGTGACGGTATGGCGGCAGACGGCGTGTCGCAGCGCAAATATAACTATATGCGCGCCGAACAGATCTATCGTGATGAGCAAGGTTTAAGCCTGATGCCGCACACTGCACAGCCGGTACTGCCAGCGCAAAACCAGGCCTTACCGCCGGAAGTTCGCGCGTTCCTCAATGCCGGGAGAACGCGTTAATGGTGCCTGTAGCACAGGAAACCACCGCCAACACCGTGCGTCTGCCCTACAGTTTCAGCCGTCGGTTTAGCCTGGTGGCATGGTGCGAAGCGTCGCTGGAGATCCTCCACGTTCATCCGCTATCGCTCTCTGTTTTGCAGGAGCTGCAGCGGGGGCTGAACGCGCCCTTTACGCTGCGGCAAATCGACGAGGCCGAATTTGAACAGCGGCTGAATGCGGTCTGGCAGCGGGACTCTTCCGAGGCTCGCCAGCTGATGGAAGATCTCGGTTCTGCCGAGGACTTTTTTACCCTCGCGGAAGAACTGCCGGAAACGGAAGATCTGCTGGAAAGTGACGACGATGCGCCGATCATCAAACTGATCAACGCCATGCTGGCAGAGGCAATCAAAGAAGGCGCTTCGGATATCCACATTGAGACGTTTGAAAAGAGTCTGGTGATCCGTTTTCGTGTTGACGGCACATTACATGAAATGCTGCGTCCGGGGCGCAAACTGGCCTCGCTGCTGGTGTCGCGTATCAAGGTGATGGCGCGGCTGGACATTGCCGAAAAGCGCGTGCCGCAGGATGGACGTATTGCGCTGTTGCTGGGCGGCCGGGCGATTGACGTGCGTGTCTCCACCATGCCTTCTGCCTGGGGCGAGCGCGTGGTGCTGCGACTGCTGGACAAAAACCAGGCCCGCCTGACGCTGGAGCGTCTGGGGCTTAGCCAGCAACTGACCGCGCAGTTGCGCCAGCTGTTACACAAACCGCACGGCATCTTTCTGGTGACGGGGCCGACGGGTTCCGGCAAAAGCACCACGCTGTACGCCGGATTGCAGGAGCTGAACAACCATTCGCGCAACATTCTCACGGTTGAAGATCCCATCGAATACATGATTGAAGGGATCGGTCAGACGCAGGTTAACACCCGCGTCGGCATGACCTTTGCCCGTGGGCTGCGCGCGATTTTGCGTCAGGACCCGGATGTGGTGATGGTCGGTGAAATCCGCGATACCGAAACCGCAGAAATCGCCGTCCAGGCTTCACTTACCGGACACCTGGTCCTTTCCACGCTGCATACCAACACAGCGGTGGGGGCGATCACACGTTTGCAGGATATGGGCGTGGAGCCTTTCCTGCTCTCTTCCAGTCTGACGGGCGTGATGGCGCAGCGACTGGTTCGCACGCTGTGTCCCGACTGCCGCCAGCCCGCACCAGCCACTGACGAAGAAAAACGCCTGCTGGGAATTACCGACGCCCGTACCGTCACTCTGTACCATCCACAGGGCTGTCCCGCCTGTAATCACAAAGGTTTTCGCGGACGGACTGCCATCCATGAGCTGATCGTGGTGGATGCCACATTGCGTGATTTGATCCACCGTCAGGCCGGGGAGCTGGAGCTGGAACGTTATGTCCGACAACACTCTGCGGGTATCCGCAGCAACGGCATTGAGAAAGTGCTCGCCGGAGAAACCTCTCTCGATGAAGTTCTGCGGGTAACCATGGAGGCGTAATGGCACTGTTTTACTATCAGGCGCTGGAGCGTAATGGTCGCAAAACCAAAGGTATGATTGAGGCGGATTCCGCGCGTCATGCCCGCCAGTTGTTGCGCGGTAAAGAGCTTATCCCCGTGCATATTGAAGCCCGGATGAATACTTCGTCAGGGGGGATGTTGCAGCGTCGGCGGCACGCACATCGTCGCGTGGCGGCGGCAGATCTTGCGCTGTTCACGCGCCAACTGGCAACGCTGGTACAGGCAGCAATGCCGCTGGAAACCTGCTTACAGGCGGTCAGTGAGCAAAGTGAAAAACTGCATGTAAAAAGCCTCGGAATGGCGCTGCGCAGCCGGATTCAGGAAGGTTACACCCTGTCGGACAGCCTGCGCGAACATCCCCGCGTCTTTGATTCTCTGTTTTGTTCGATGGTTGCTGCCGGAGAAAAATCCGGGCATCTCGACGTGGTGCTTAATCGCCTGGCAGATTACACCGAACAGCGACAGCGCCTGAAATCACGTCTATTGCAGGCCATGCTCTATCCGCTGGTTCTGCTGGTGGTGGCAACGGGCGTGGTCACTATTTTGCTGACGGCGGTAGTACCGAAAATCATCGAACAGTTTGATCATCTCGGACACGCGCTGCCCGTCTCCACCAGCACGCTTATTGCCATGAGCGATGCGTTGCAGGCCAGCGGCGTTTACTGGCTGGCGGGTTTGCTGGGGCTTCTGGTGCTGGGGCAACGGCTACTTAAAAATCCTGCGATGCGCCTGCGCTGGGATAAAACCTTGCTGCGCCTGCCCGTGATAGGGCGTGTTGCGCGCGGACTGAATACGGCGCGTTTTTCCCGCACGTTAAGCATCCTCACCGCCAGCAGTGTTCCGCTACTGGAAGGCATTCAGACCGCTGCCGCCGTGTCGGCAAATCGCTATGTCGAGCAACAACTGCTGTTGGCGGCAGATCGCGTCCGCGAAGGAAGCAGTCTGCGCGCTGCGCTGGCGGAGTTGCGCCTGTTCCCCCCGATGATGCTGTACATGATCGCCTCCGGCGAACAGAGCGGCGAACTGGAAACCATGCTTGAACAGGCCGCAGTTAACCAGGAGCGGGAATTTGATACCCAGGTGGGGCTGGCGTTGGGGCTGTTTGAGCCGGCGCTGGTGGTGATGATGGCGGGCGTGGTGCTGTTTATCGTCATCGCCATCCTCGAGCCGATGCTGCAACTGAACAATATGGTTGGAATGTAATTTACGGAGTTATCACATGAATTCGTTATCCCGCACACAAAAACCACGGGCAGGTTTTACCCTGCTGGAAGTGATGGTGGTGATTGTTATTCTTGGCGTCCTGGCAAGTCTGGTGGTGCCTAACCTGTTGGGCAATAAAGAGAAAGCGGATCGGCAAAAAGCCATCAGCGATATCGTGGCGCTGGAAAACGCACTGGATATGTACCGACTGGATAACGGGCGTTATCCAACTACCGAACAGGGGCTTGAGGCGCTGATCCAGCAGCCAGCCAATATGGCGGACGCCCGCAACTACCGTACTGGTGGATACATTAAACGACTGCCAAAGGATCCGTGGGGCAATGATTATCAGTATCTCAGCCCGGGTGAAAAAGGGCTGTTTGATGTTTATACCCTGGGGGCGGATGGTCAGGAAAACGGGGAAGGCGCTGGCGCAGATATCGGTAACTGGAATTTGCAGGAGTTTCAGTAAGCAGTGCCTGAACGCGGATTCACACTTCTGGAAATCATGTTGGTGATTTTCCTTATCGGCCTTGCCAGTTCGGGCGTGGTACAGACGTTTGCGACCGATTCTGAACCGCCCGCGAAAAAAGCGGCACAGGATTTTCTGACTCGCTTTGCGCAGTTTAAGGACAGGGCAGTGATTGAAGGGCAGACACTCGGTGTGCTAATCGACGCGCCTGGCTATCAGTTTATGCAGCGTCGTCAGGGGCAGTGGTTGCCCGTTTCCGCGACCCGGTTATCGGCACAGGTTACGGTGCCAAAACAGGTGCAGATGCTGTTACAACCCGGAAGTGATATCTGGCAGAAGGAGTATGCGCTGGAGCTGCAACGTCGTCGCCTGACGCTGCACGATATTGAACTGGAGCTGCAAAAAGAGGCGAAAAAGAAGACGCCGCAGATCCGTTTTTCGCCTTTTGAACCCGCCACGCCGTTTACGCTGCGCTTCTACTCGGCGGCGCAAAACGCATGTTGGGCGGTAAAACTGGCGCACGATGGCGCGTTATCCCTCAATCAATGTGATGAGAGGATGCCATGAAGCGCGGATTTACCTTGCTGGAAGTGATGCTCGCGCTGGCGATTTTTGCGCTGGCTGCCACGGCGGTATTACAGATTGCCAGCGGTGCGCTGAGTAATCAGCACGTTCTTGAGGAAAAAACGGTAGCGGGCTGGGTGGCTGAAAACCAGACTGCGCTGCTCTACCTGATGACCCGTGGGCAGCGGGCGGTCAGGCAGCAGGGCGAGAGCGATATGGCAGGAAGCCGCTGGTACTGGCGAACCACACCGCTGAGTACAGGCAACGCGCTGCTCCAGGCGGTGGATATTGAAGTCAGCCTTCACGAAGACTTTTCGTCGGTCATTCAGTCACGACGCGCCTGGTTTAGCGCCGTGGGAGGCCAACAGTGAGAAGGACTCGCGCTGGTTTCACGTTACTGGAAATGTTGGTGGCAATTGCCATTTTTGCCTCGCTGGCACTGATGGCGCAGCAGGTGACTAACGGCGTCACGCGCGTGAATAGCGCCGTCGCCGATCACGATCAAAAACTAAACCTCATGCAGCAAACGATGAGTTTTCTGACCCACGATCTGACCCAAATGATGCCGCGTCCGGTAAGAGGCGATCAGGGCCAGCGTGAACCAGCTTTACTGGCTGGCGCTGGCGTGCTGGCGTCTGAGAGTGAAGGAATGCGTTTTGTGCGCGGCGGTGTGGTTAACCCGTTGATGCGTATGCCACGCAGCAATCTGCTCACCGTCGGTTACCGCATTCATGACGGTTATCTCGAACGGTTGTCCTGGCCGCTGACCGATGCCGCAGGCAGCGTGAAGCCGACAATGCAAAAGTTGATTCCGGCCGATTCGCTCCATTTGCAGTTCTACGACGGCACGCGCTGGCAGGAGAGCTGGTCGTCAGTACAGGCGATCCCTGTGGCAGTGCGCATGACTCTGCATTCGCCGCAATGGGGCGAGATTGAACGCATCTGGTTGTTACGCGGGCCGCAATTATCATGATCACCTCACCACCAAAACGCGGAATGGCACTGGTCGTGGTGCTGGTATTGCTGGCAGTTATGATGCTGGTAACCATCACGCTTTCCGGGCGGATGCAGCAGCAACTTGGGCGAACGCGCAGCCAGCAGGAGTACCAGCAGGCGCTGTGGTACAGCGCCAGTGCAGAAAGCCTGGCGCTGAGTGCACTCAGTCTGAGCCTGAAAAATGAAAAGCGCGTGCATCTGGCACAACCGTGGGCTTCTGGCCCTCGTTTTTTCCCACTGCCGCAGGGGCAAATCGCCGTCACTCTGCGTGACGCACAGGCCTGCTTTAACCTGAATGCCCTCGCTCAGCCCACAACGGCGTCACGTCCGCTCGCGGTACAACAACTGATTGCCCTGATCTCGCGCCTCGATGTGCCTGCTTATCGGGCCGAACTGATAGCCGAAAGCCTGTGGGAGTTTATTGACGAGGACCGCTGCGTGCAGACGCGTCTGGGCCGTGAAGACAGCGAGTATCTCGCCCGCTCGGTGCCGTTCTACGCCGCCAATCAACCGCTGGCCGATATCAGCGAGATGCGCGTGGTGCAGGGAATGGACGCCGGGCTTTATCAAAAACTGAAACCGCTGGTCTGTGCGCTGCCGATGACCCGCCAGCAAATCAACATCAATACCTTAGACGTCACGCAAAGTGTGATTCTTGAGGCGCTGTTTGACCCGTGGTTAAGCCCTGTTCAGGCGCGGGCGTTATTACAACAACGTCCGGCGAAGGGCTGGGAAGATGTCGATCAGTTTCTTGCACAGCCGCTACTTGCTGACGTCGATGAGCGTACTAAAAAACAGCTAAAAACCGTCCTGAGCGTGGACAGCAATTACTTCTGGCTGCGTTCAGATATCACCGTGAATGAGATTGAACTGACGATGAACTCGTTAATTGTCCGCATGGGCCCACAACACTTTTCGGTTCTCTGGCATCAGACAGGAGAAAGTGAGTGAGTTCCATCCTTGAGATTTTTTTCCCGCTTTGCGCCGCTGATCCCATCCATTGGCAGCGCCGTACACCCGATGTGGAGCACGGTATCTGGTCTGACGTTGCTAACGAACAGCTCCAGCAATGGCTGCAAACCGATGCGATTCGACTCTACATTCCCGGCGAATGGATCAGCGTCTGGCAGGTTGAACTGCCTGATGTCGCCCGTAAGCAGATACCGACCATTCTGCCCGCCTTACTGGAAGAAGAGCTGAACCAGGATATCGATGAACTGCATTTCGCCCCGTTGAATATCGACCAGCAACTGGCAACCGTAGCAGTGATTCACCAACAGCATATGCGCAACATTGCGCAGTGGTTGCAGGAAAACGGCATCACCCGCGCTACCGTCGCGCCGGACTGGATGTCCATTCCTTGTGGGTTTATGGCTTGCGATGCGCAACGGGTTATCTGCCGCATCGATGAATGCCGGGGATGGAGCGCCGGGCTGGCGCTGGCTCCGGTCATGTTCCGCGCCCAGCTCAATGAGCAGGATTTACCGCTTTCGCTAACCGTAGTCGGCATTGCACCGGAAAAGCTATCAGCATGGGCTGGCGCAGACGCTGAACGCCTGACCGTTACAGCTCTGCCCGCCATTACCACTTATGGCGAACCGGAAGGGAACCTGCTGACAGGGCCGTGGCAGCCTCGCGTCAGCTACCGAAAACAGTGGGCGCGCTGGCGGGTGATGATTCTGCCGATATTGCTGATTCTGGTTGCGCTGGCAGTGGAGCGGGGCGTGACGTTATGGAGCGTCAGCGAACAGGTGGCGCAAAGCCGCACCCAGGCGGAGGAACAGTTCTTAACGTTGTTCCCGGAGCAGAAGCGGATTGTGAATTTACGCTCTCAGGTGACGATGGCGCTGAAAAAATATCGCCCACAGGCCGACGATACCCGGCTGCTCGCCGAGTTGTCAGCGATAGCCAGCACCCTGAAATCAGCGTCACTTTCCGACATCGAAATGCGTGGTTTTACCTTTGATCAAAAACGCCAGATACTTCACCTCCAGCTACGGGCCGCGAACTTTGCCAGTTTCGACAAACTGCGTAGTGCACTGGCAACCGATTATGTTGTGCAACAGGACGCGTTACAGAAAGAGGGTGATGCGGTTTCCGGCGGCGTAACGTTGCGGAGGAAATAACATGTTACGCGATAAATTTATTCACTATTTTCAGCAATGGCGTGAACGCCAGTTAAGCCGTGGCGAACACTGGCTGGCACAACACCTGGCGGGGCGTTCTCCGCGTGAAAAGGGCATGTTACTGGCAGCGGTGGTGTTCCTGTTTAGCGTCGGATATTACGTCCTCATCTGGCAGCCGTTGAGCGAACGGATTGAGCAACAGGAGACAATATTGCAGCAGCTGGTGGCGATGAACACCCGACTGAAGAACGCCGCGCCGGATATTATTGCAGCGCGAAAATCTGCCACAACAACGCCTGCGCAGGTATCGCGGGTCATCAGTGACAGTGCTTCCGCGCACTCGGTGGTCATCAGGCGGATAGCCGATCGTGGGGAGAATATTCAGGTCTGGATAGAACCTGTGGTGTTTAATGACCTGCTGAAATGGTTAAACGCACTGGATGAAAAATATGCGCTGCGGGTGACACAAATTGATGCCAGTGCTGCTGAGAAGACTGGGATGGTGAATGTGCAGCGGCTGGAGTTTGGACGGGGGTAAAGTATCAGGAGATTAGTATCAATAAAATTACTCTCGTTAACGTGGCGAGAGTAATTCCCCCAGACTTTATAAGCTAACTTTTTTCGTGAAGGTTATTGTCAGATCCAAAAGCAAAAACCCGCCTTGTGGGCGGGTTCTTAAGAATTAGTGGTGCCCGGACTCGGAATGAAACTGGTTATATAACCAATTGTTTTGTATCGACTGTTTTATCCTTGTTCTTTTTGAGGCCACCAATGAGGCCCCCATGTGCAATTCGAATTCTTTTGACGCTATAATCCCTCTTTCTTGTGGTTTGTTGTAATCATTTTGTCTGGTTCGATATGCTGAATCGCGGAATCGAAGTGACAACAAAATACAGAGATTTATAAAATACCTGGCTACCTGTGTTAGGGAGCGTTAACGCACAGATTTTGTTTATGGCTGCCAGAAATGATCTGATGGTTTGTCGTCTGGCTCTGCAAGTACCCTGTTGATATCCCGGGAACCATGAACGATACGTTCGATACGAACTTCAGTATCCAGTACCCTGAACAGCAGAAGGTAACGACCATACGAACAACCTCTGATCCCAGCCCCTAACTCGGGTCTTTCTCTGTAGAGTACTGGCGATTCGGCTATCAACAGACATTGTTGGTAAAGCTCTTCGGTAAAACTGATTGCACGGACAGGATTATCCTGAGCGATCCAGTCACCTATAGCTTCAAGATCGTGTTCTGCTAATGGTGAAACAGTCAGTTTCATATTGGCTGTTCACCTTCTGCCATCTTTTTGTATTTGTGCGTCAGTCGCCCGAATACCTCTTCAGCACTTTTACTTTCACCGCTGTTGATGCCTGCGGCCACGGCGCTCTGGAGTGATTCAAGCTTTATCTGCTGTTCCCGTTCTTCCAGAGCACGAAGTCCGGCACGAATGACTTCACTTGTATTGTTGTACCGACCACTTTCTATTTGTTCGCGGATAAACGTTTCAAAGTAAGGACTGAGGGATACACTGGTAGGCATGGTTATTTTCTCGCCGATTGATTACTATCAATTAATAATAGTTAATATTCGCGAATTGTAAAATACCTCTTTTATGCCTTGCGGCTTTTGTTCACTGTGCTTGCCAGGGCTTCCGGGTAGTGTCTGGCAATAATATCATTAAGCCTGTCAACCAGCTCTGGTTTCCTGAACGTGATGTGCGCGGAGCCCTTCTTAAAGTATCTGATGCTGAACATCTCATCTTCATAGTCCTCTTTACCCTGAACAGACTGGATGTGATCATCCAGATGAATGGTGATGTTTTCCCGGTTGTCGGGGATCGGTTTGCCGCTGAACAGGTGCAGCATTCTTTCCAGATCGGCAAGTCGATCGGCCTGTTGTCCGGTGATAAGATGAAACCCCCACCGGTCCCACCTCACCAGATTGTTGACGATAATTTTACTGCCAAATTTGCAGGGTGAATTGGTTTTGTAATTCCAGCTCAGTCCTCTGAAAACGTTGAGCACCCCTCGCTCAAACACTTCATCTTTGTTCTGGTGCAGTTGTTCAAACGTGCTCAGGATATTTGCTTCGCTGATTTCCGGAAAATTATCGTACTCCAGTGACCGGTACCATGTATCACGGGCTTGTGCATCCATTAATGACAGCATCCCTGAACGTTGCATCAGATCACGCCAGATTTCGCGGTCAAGGTTGCGGGTGATGGCTTTCATTGCGGTTTCCGGTTTTTCCATCAGCCAGCAACCGCAGCGAAAATCCTGTTTCATGGCCCAGTCCAGTGCAGTTTTACCTCCGATGCTTTCCGTCAGCACCGAGATTTCTGCCAGTTGCCGGATAAGTGTGTCGATTTGCAGCAGCGCACTCTTTCGTACAGCCAGAATGTGGCGGATGCTGGTTGAGCCGATAACGTCCGTATGCCCGTTGACCACTTCCGGACGGGGGGCTGTGATTTCAGACATAATCGATATTCCTTTTTGCAGATAAATGAAAACGCCAGCCCTGTTCAGGCTGGCGTCAGTGGAATGAAGTCTGGTGAGTAAGACTCACCGGTTCTGTTGCAGAAGCTGCAACTGGCGCAGGATACGGATATCCTCCCTGGCCTGTTCGATACAGGGCAACAGTGCTGCCGAATCCGTTCTATCCTCATCGTTGTCAAAGATAATTCCCGATTCGCAGTCGATATTGTCCTGTAGCCACGCAATCAGAATATCCAGTGCGGTTTCCGTGGTTAATGATTTCATGTTGTTCCTGGTTACCAGTCGAAAGTGGGCAGGTCCGGCAGACATTCAGCGCTGGCATCCAGATGAATGAGACTGACGCCATAACGTCGGGTAAGTGTGACAACCAGACGACGGAACGTTTTTGACAGGCCCAGGCGCTTAAGCCGCAGAACCGGGTATGACCACGCATCGGTACGTAACAGATATCCGCTACCTGTGAAATGAATCCATTCTGATTCGCCGGTGCCATTCGTCTGATGTGACAGCGAGTACAGCCAGGCGTTGTCCTTTGCCGTGATATGCGCGGTACTGCAGCGTATGCCGGTAAGGGCCGCCGCAGATGATGGCGTGCGCTCTGCTGATGTCCGGTCAGATTCATCAACAACACGAAGGGAGTAACCGTTATCGCAGACCACGTTAATCAGTTCAGCGAGAGTAACACCATCGACGTCAACGACAATGCGCCCCATGTTCAGTGCCTGCACGTTAATGCTGTCGGCTTCCAGCGTCAGGGCCAGTTTCATTGTTTCGCCCCCGGATGTTTACCCAGGGTAATGTTATTTACCGTTCTGTAATTGTCGCGGGCCATCAGGCCGGTTGCCCGGCGGGCCCGGAGGATATCAATACTGTTTATTAACTGAGAACGGGTACAGGCGCTGAATCCCGGCTGGTCGGTACGTACCAGCGCGTATTTTTCAACGAGAAAGTTCACCGCGTCACACAGTGAAATGCCTGCCTCAATATGCTGCTCAATCACACGTTCATCGGCAAACGGTGTGTCATTCAGTGTAAGGCCGTAATGCTGGTCCAGCAGTCGGGAGAGCAGAGTCTGCCAGATGGTGACGGGAGACGGGCAGCGCGATGCCTCCCGTACGTGTGTATCGGGTAATGTTTTCATACTGAAGATTTTCCTGATATGCAGAGATAAAAAACGGGAAAGTGGCGTGGTGAAAAACACCAGGCCGGAGCAGAGGGTTATTCCGGTGGTTTACTTTTTCGTTTCGGGCGTCGGATAAACAGCCAGATAAATGTAACCACCGCTACCGAGGGTGTCAGCTTTGCAGGTCAGACCTTTCGCATACAGCGTGACGGTATGCTGATGGCGGGGATTCAGTTCACCGCTGGTGAGCATGAGTTCCAGTTGTTTCATCAGCAGCGGAAAGGCCTGGTCCAGATGGTATGCATCTGCGTCGCTGAAGCGGCCTCTGATACCGGCGCGGTCGGCAAGGTAATGCAGGCAGTTACCCTCCTGCACCAGACGGGCACCAAAACAGGGCCTCACTGTGCAGGGAAGCCCCCACCAGGGGCGGTCGTGATTGTCGTCGGGATGAGTTATCCCGGAGAGTTTGTCTGACACGATAAAATCCTCTCTGAAAAGTGGTTAAGAATGGTTTAACGATGACAGGTCAGCCGGCGCGCTGACCTGTTTCGGTGAAGATGTATGCATTGATGAGAATAGCCTCATCCACAGTGGCGTCTGAGTCCATCTGGTCGTACTCGCGGGTGACGGACATCAGTTCAGGGTGACGGACATCAGTTCAGGGTGACGGACATCAGTTCAGGGTGACGCTCATCAGCCGGACATACGGGCCAAAACTGTCCTTACGGCGTTCAGCAAACACGGCCAGCACACCGGGAATATCCTGCACTTCACGACCGGTATACGCCTCAGCACTGCCGTGCCAGCGGTATTTGCCGGTACAGAACGGAAAAAGACGGGATGCCGGATGCTGTTGGTGAATACGCATGGCTTCACCACGGGTGATAATTTTCATAATGGGATACCTCTGAAGACAGAAGATAAAAGTGAAAACAGGTGTGATGTGGTTGTGGCAGTGACGGGTTAAAGCAGACCGTGTTCCGCAAAGGAGAAAACCTGGTTGCCACCGACTATCAGATGGTCCGGCACCCGGATATCCACCAGGGCCAGTGCCTGTACCAGACGTTCCGTAATAAGCCGGTCTGCCTTACTGGGGGTAACCTCACCGGACGGGTGATTGTGTGCCAGCACCACGGCAGCGGCATTGTGGTACAGGGCGCGTTTAATCACTTCCCGGGGATGGACTTCCGTGCGGTTGATGGTGCCGGTGAAGAGGGTTTCACCGGCAATCAGCTGATTCTGGTTATTCAGATACAGTACCCGGAATTCTTCACGCTCCAGTCCCGCCATGTTCAGAATCAGCCATTCTCGTGCCGCATGGGTGGAGGTGAAAGCCACGCCGGGTTCATGAAGATGGCGGTCCAGGGTTTTCAGGGCCCGCAGAATGAGACTGCGCTCGCCGGGCGTCATCTCTCCGGGCAGAAAGGAAAGCTGTTGCATGGTCCCGCTCCTGCTCAGTCGATGATACGCATAATGGCACTGCATTCCGGATGCTGCAGGGCGTAATCCCGCAGACGGTAATAGTGGACCGTCATGGCATAACACTCCGTACGACAGGCGTGATGACTGTACGTCATCAGACAGGCAGCAATGCCGGCGGCTTCCGGGCTCATTTCAGCGCGGTTACCGTTCATGGCATTGAACAGTACCCATGTTTCGTCATCATCGTCATCCGGTTCGGGTACCATAAATGCCCCACCGTTGTTCAGGGTGTACAGATTCCAGATACCACCGCAGTAGTCTTCGCAAAGACGGTCCATCCAGCCGAAGACACGGGGCTCCAGGGTCACCCACTGTGGAATGAGGCCAAAATGTTGCGGCCAGAAACTGATGCGCTGTTCATCAGGGACGGGAGTGGCAACCAGTTGAGACTGGTTATTCCCTGGTGCAGTGGTTACGGAAACAGAAGGCGTGGTGGAGCTATGCGAAAAGGTTGTCATGAGATGATTCCTTATAAAAAGTAAATGAATGGAAGAATGCCCGGGGACTGGTACAGACGTGAGTCAGGGTTGCACTTTCAGGGAAACAGCATCAGCGCATGCTCTCCAGCAGCGTTTCTGCCATCACCCACAATGCGCGATTGAGCTTAATGTCCGTGTCGATGCTGTGAATGGCACGGGTGTGGATACGTTTTCCTTTAGCGCTGCGACCAGAAATCCCGCCTTTCAGCATATTTTCCTGGATGGTCTGATAAGCACTCCACAGGTCCTTACCGTAATCCTCCCGGCGTCGTGGCGTCAGAATGTCGGCGGTGGTGACGGGCTGATGTTTGTCACCATAACGGTAAGTCAGTGCCGCCTGTGCCAGCGCCTGGCGTGACGGTGGCGGCAGGACCAGCGACTGCATGGCGTCACGCTTTTCTTCAATCCGGTCAAAAACCCCCACCGCCTCGTAAGCACCTTCAATCACACTGTCCACCACGTTTCCCCGGTGTGGCATCCGGACTTCTCCCATCGACTGACCGCAGACTAGGCCATTGGTGCAGATTGTAGTGGCACACTAAATTTGGCCACCTGATGAAAGGTGATATTGCCGAACAGGAGGCGCTGAACCGTGCCCTTCTGGAAAAGCTGAACGAGCGTGAACGCGAAATAGATCACCTGCAGGCGCAACTGGATAAGCTGCGCCGGATGAACTTCGGCAGCCGCTCCGAAAAAGTCTCCCGCCGTATCGCGCAGATGGAAGCCGACCTTAAGCAGTTGCAGAAAGAAAGCGATACCCTTACCGGCCGGGTGGATGACCCGGCCGTGCAGCGCCCGCTGCGGCAGACCCGTACCCGCAAACCGTTCCCTGAATCACTTCCCCGTGACGAAAAACGGCTGCTGCCGGCAGCGTCATGCTGCCCGGAATGTGGTGGTGCGCTGAGTTACCTGGGTGAAGATGCCGCCGAACAGCTGGAGCTGATGCGCAGCGCCTTCCGGGTTATCCGGACAGTACGTGAAAAGCATGCCTGTACTCAGTGCGATGCCATCGTGCAGGCCCCCGCGCCTTCACGGCCCATCGAGCGGGGTATCGCAGGACCGGGGCTGCTGGCCCGCGTGCTGAGTTCAAAGTATGCAGAGCACACCCCGCTGTACCGCCAGTCTGAAATATACGGCCGCCAGGGTGTGGAGCTGAGCCGCTCACTGCTGTCGGGCTGGGTGGATGCGTGTTGCCGGCTACTGTCACCGCTGGAAGGGGCGCTTCAGGACTATGTGCTGACTGACGGTAAGCTCCATGCTGATGACACGCCTGTCCCGGTGCTGTTGCCAGGTAATAAGAAAACGAAGACCGGGCGGTTATGGACCTACGTTCGTGACGACCGTAACGCCGGGTCAGAGCTGGCGCCGGCAGTGTGGTTCGCTTACAGCCCGGACAGAAAAGGTATCCACCCGCAGAGCCATCTCGCTGGCTTCAGCGGAGTTCTGCAGGCGGATGCGTACGCCGGGTTCAACGAACTGTACCGCAATGGACAGATAACGGAAGCTGCCTGCTGGGCTCATGCCCGCCGCAAGATCCACGATGTGCACGTTCGCACCCCGTCAGCGCTGACGGAGGAAGCCCTGAAACGGATCGGTGAGTTATATGCCATCGAGGCGGAAATAAGGGGGATGCCGGCGAAGCGACGCCTTGCAGAACGTCAGCAAAAAGCTAAACCGCGGCTGAAATCCCTGGAAAGCTGGCTGCGTGAAAAGGTGAAAACGCTGTCGCGACACTCAGAACTGGCGAAAGCGTTCACGTACGTACTGAACCAGTGGCCGGCGCTGGCTTACTATACTGACGACGGCTGGGCCGAGGCAGATAACAACATAGCTGAGAATGCGCTACGGATGGTCAGCCTGGGCCGCAAAAACTACCTGTTCTTCGGTTCGGATCATGGAGGAGAGCGGGGAGCGCTGCTGTACAGCCTGATCGGGACATGCAAACTGAACGGAGTGGAGCCAGAAAGCTACCTCCGTTATGTCCTTGACGTCATTGCTGACTGGCCGATAAACCGGGTCAGCGAACTACTCCCCTGGCGCGTAGCACTGCCAACTGAATAACACATCCCCGTCAATACGGTTCTCGCTGCACGCTTACAGATTTACTGGTGCAATAAATGAAAAAAGCCGCGTCTCCCGGAGAAGACGCGGCCTGACGGGTGAAATGAATAAGGTTTATTGTCTGAGAGGCCTTTCACTGGCGAGCCACGCATTAAGCGGCTTTCCGGTAACAATGGCTGGGGCTGTATTTACCTTTGATATTAATAATGTGCAGAGAAACGCATGGTTTACTCCTTAGATTTTAAGTTTGTCCTGGGCTACAACGACAGGTTTTCCGGATGTGTCGATGACCCCTACCGTCGGTACGCCATTTTTGATTTCGAAGAACGGTTTGTTGCTACCTGAGCACAGTTGATTGTCCCCGTATTCAATCATTTGTGCTTTCCCGGTTTTCAGGTTAACTACCGAGACAGTGTAGTCGTAGCACCAGGCACCACCACGTTCAAGCACGAAAACATAGCTGTTATCTTTATAGTTGAACTGATTCTTCGTCTGGCAATTCATACCGTCAATTTCAGTACAGGAAAACTCTTCTGTAGTATTAACGTATTTGATGTTGTTTGGTAGTTTTACTTGTTTCGCAGTAGCGAAGACAGAGAACAGAACAGTTACAGCAACGAGTAAAGTTTTGATAAACGTTTTCATGACAGACTCCTTAAATTAGTTAACCGCAGCTACGTAGTTTTTCACCAGATACGCGAATTCATGCACGCCAATTTCACCGAACCAAACCAGGTAGGCCGGGTCATCTAAACCAAAGTAACGGTAGCCAACAACTTCATGGGTTTTTGGGTTATAGAGTGTTACGATAAAATCCCAGCCGCAGGTATTGGCTTTACAACCGTCGCCCTGGAGCCAGACTGTACCGTTAATGTTTACTGGCGTGATATCTCCACCAGGGCCATCCATATAGCCGCCTTTACCGAACATGCCGCTCAGTCCGACCGGTTTTAATGCTTTGTCGATAGCGGCTTTGTAGGTAGCGTCACCTTCGTACAACTCGTACGTTGATGGACACGCTCCAGGTTGTTCAGCCCAGGCTTCCGGGTTACAACTAAGTGCTTGTTTCACGGTAGCCGCTTCTGCGTTAAAGTTAAAGCCCGTGAACAGAACCGCCAGAAATAACATCAGGGTATGTAAACGTTTCATTGTAAATATTCTTCCGTTGTAAATGGCGCTGGAAAATTTCTCATCAGTGAAACCTTCCGGAAGTTTCCACCCCTTGTATGATGTATATCGCCAGTATTTTATTTCATCCCGGCTGTAATTTTTATATTCCCCGGCACGTGCAATAACGCTTACCAGAGATATAAGGCTCATTAATAACTTTACAGGTAATTTCATAATTAAATTTCCAGTGAGTGAATTTACAGGTGAGGGGTAAAACTTTCTCTCAGGTAATATATGTCTGAAAATATTTTCAATAACACCAGACAGGAAAAACACCACCACAGGCGGTGGCGTTTCTTTGGGGCGTCTTTATTTAATCCGGGCCATCGCGTTTCTCAGTGCCAAATCTGCCTCTTCCGTTATCTCCAGACTTTTCTGCAACACCGTTTCTGACCGGGACAGTACCTGACGTGCTGCCAGCGGTTTCCGGATATGCTCCATCGTCAGCATCGTGTCTTCATAGCCCTGCTGACGCCAGGCGTCGGTATGTGCCAACGTGAAACTGAGCAGACCGCCGCTGTTGCCACCATCACCTGCATATTTCAGCCTTTTCCGGGGACGGATCTCAAGGATTGTGGTGTCCGGAAAAGCCTGGCGATCCCATAAAGAACCGTCACTCAGATGCGTCACAATCACCATATTGCATCCGGCATCGACCAGAGGCGTCACAGGGGTATTTCCCTGCATATTTCGCCATCCTCCCATACCACCATCACCGAACATTGTCCCCTGAACCTCACGGGGACGGAACAGCAGGGGCAGCGCGGCTGACGCAAGCAGAGCCTCTTTCTGCTGTCCGCGGGGCAGGCTCTGGATATGCTGAAAAACGGCGTTTTTCGTGGTTCCGGCACCCAGTTCAGCACGAATGCAGTCAATAATATCCTGCATGCCCCCTTCTGTGGGGTACAGCGACACATACAGCGGTAGCCCGTCTGCCAGAGCATCAGTATCAAGATAATGATCCAACAGCGCTGTCAGAGGCTCATCTGACAACAGCGGCTGAGCCATCGGATTGTCGAAGCCGTTGATTATCGATATATGGCGAAGAAGTGTCGTAAGCAGTGCTCCTGCACGTCCGGGGATCTGGCAGAGGTTCATGGCCTGAACCATTTTTTTCAGCAATGAAAAGTAAACCGATCGGTTTACCGACAGCACCTGATTATTCCCCAGATGCTTCCAGAGCGCCTCCAGGCGTGCGGCTGCTTCTGACAGATCGGGAGAGGCCGCGATAATGGCACCATTGAATGCGCCAATGCTGGCCCCTGAAACCATGCTGATCTGTGTGCCACACTCTGCCAGTGCCTTAACCACACCTGCCTGATAAGCGCCCACCGCCCCGCCGCCGGACAGCACCAGCCCCGTTTTCATTTCTGTACTCATGCTGCCCCCTTCTGAAATATTTCATCGACCATACTTTCAGAGAGGCGTTCTGCAGAGCAGAGGCGAGGCATGCGAACCGGTAAGTGTTCTGCAGCCTGCGTGGTTGACCAGATCACCGGATGCTGCTCTTCACTGCACCAGTCCCCCAGCCAGTTAATCGCGTCATGCCACTCGTTATCTGCCTGCTCCCGGCCCTGACCACCAAGCCAGTCCAGAGTGTTCAGACGCACGGTTGCACTACCGCCACTCTCCTGTGCCATCTGCGTTAATGCTTTATGTCTGAGAATATCCAGTAGCTGGTTAACCTGGCCTGTTTCGCCCTGGCGTATCACATCACCAAACGCGCCCCAGCGAAGCTCTTCAAGTGCCACATAACAACGTCCGGCAGGGGAAAATGACGCATATCGCCCGGCGCTCCACCATGAGAATATCTGCTCAAGATGTAACTGCGCCCGCTGAACCTGGTCAACACGGTGGAGTTTTTCTTCAAGATGATTCAGTTTCTGGTGAACCTGATCGGCCAGGGTGAGTAACTGCTCCCGCGTGTCAGCCGAATAATGCGCCAGCCTGGCAGTATCACTGACCAGTGAACTGACCCTGTCGTTTACCCGGGTAATCGCGTAGTTTGTGGTGGCAAGTGACGTTGTCAGCTCCGTCAGCCAGCGCAGGGACGCCTCAACGCCCTGTGCAAGCGAAGCATTGATGGCATTCTGCCGTGCAGCGCCTTCGCCGGTCATCCCCTCTTTTAAACGCCGGAAGAACGTGCGCTCTCCGGCCGTGCGGATATGCTCCTGTGCAACATCGATTCCGTTTGCGAAATCAACCACAAATTTTTCAGGAAGACAGGTGAGTACCTGACATACCCGGTTATCAGCAATTTGTTGAATAAATGGTGAAGTCACAGCATTGTCTCCAGCTCTTCCCTCAGCGCCTTACTGTCAGTAATGAGCTCAGGAACCCTTTCATTTAATGCCTGAAGTCGCCCGGTAAGCCGTTCCTGCGCCTGCTGATCGCGTTTACGATCTTCAGAGCTCTGAATCAGCGTGTTACGCAGTTGTTCAACTTTCTCCCTGAATGCGCAGAAAAAGGCATCGATTTCCTGGCGGACGGGCTGGTTAATATCCTGCTCAATGGATGCCTGCAGCTCCCCGAAATATGCCCGGGTCAGTGACATCACTTCCTCTCTGACCTTGTTGATATTGATCACGCTGCGGCTCACATCCACACTGTACTCTTTCCAGCCCCAGTCACTGGTGTTTGCCCATCGACAAAGCGTACCCCAGACACCATCCTGTCGACAGCGACGAGTGACGGTCTCCGTTCTTTCCTCCATAAGCGCGCTCAGATTTGTTTTTACTGCGAGCCGGGTCTGTAACTGGCTGACTGCCGGAAAACTGATTTTTACAGTGAAACCTTCATCCTCCAGACGGGCATTGATGCGTCCGGCAATATTTTCTGTGGCGTACAGGGCCGTACCACGAAAACCTGTTTCAATACCCCTGACGATTTTTTCCAGTTCAGGACGGAACTGTGCTTCAGCCTCACGGTGCAGGCTGGTCACGGTCGATTCGATTTGCGTCATCAGTTCAAGGGCTTCCCTGCGATCACTGAATTTTATTTCGGGGCTGTCCGGATCAAAGTCCCGCATCCTGTCATGCTGATTTCCGGTTCCGAAAATATCGTGAAAGAAAGCGAATGCGTTTCTCTCCCGGGGCTGCGCTGAATTTTCTTCCTCCAGCATTTGCTGTTCTTTGCGTTTACCGCTTCTGAAATAGTCATTCAGCTCCTCTTCCAGTGAGGTGCAGACCCCCGTCAGTAATTCCCGGGTTTTAGTATCGATCTCCTCCATAGCCATTCTGACATCTGCGGTCACCTGCTCCTGACAGTCCGCGATTTCCCGGATATCCGCAAGCAGGCTGGTGATATGCGCCTGCAGTGACTGAATGCTTTGCTGTAGCCCCTGATGGCGTAATGACAGATATTCGCTGACATTTTCCGCATTCTGCATCAGTTTTGCGGCGGCAGAATCAACCGCCAGTGCCGCCGCTCTGGAGTGTGAACTCAGTATGACTTCCGTTATCAGCTGATCGATAAGTGAGCCTTCCCACAGCTCTGTCGCCCCTTCAGTTGCCAGTTCGCTGTCTTTACAGACGTAATCTTTTTTCATGCGACCGAAGGCTTCCCTGACAAAATCATCGACCCAGGCTTCATCAACAGGAAGGGTTCCGTTTTTCCGTAACTCATGAAGCGCACGGTTAGCCAGGTACGCCTGACGTGATGAGCCAGGATAAACGCGGGAGGCGGGCAGCACATCGCTGTTCAGCATTGCCGGTACTTTCTGGCGTACGGCATCTGCCCCATCGCCATTGCGGTCTTTCTCATCAAATTTATTGACCAGCACAAACAGGCGGCCGGCTGATACGTCAGCAATGGCATTAAGCTCTTTACGGACGTCTTCATCCGCTTTTGAGTTCATCTGGGTGTAATCCATCACAGCCAGAACCGCAGAGGCTTTCTGCAGTTGATCCCGCATCATCACTTCCATCTGCGGTTGTCCGGCTTCATTAGGGCCGGGGGTATCCAGCAGTGTGAGTGTTCCCTGGCATTCATCCATCCCCACCAGATGGCTGAATTCCACGTCGATCACCGGCAGTTTCTGCACTTCTGCGTATTCATCAAAAGGAAACTCACTCCCCATTGCCGCAGCAAGACGAACCAGATCGTTTAACGATGCCAGTCCGGTAAAGATTTCCTCCTCCCCGTGGTATTCATTTTTGAGCCAGCCATCATTTGCCAGAATATCCAGCAGTTCGCAGGTATCCCCGGTTTGCTGCAGGGTCTGTGCGATTTGCTGTCCTGCCGGGGTGGCGAGTTTTTCCTGCAGTGTGCTTAATAAATTGCGGACGGGCTGAATATGTTCCAGATGGAGGACCGGCTCAGTTTTTCCGGGAACGTGGCGGATGAGCGTCGGTACAGAGGTCATGGGGCGGTTACGGTTAGGCAGAATTTCCTGCCCCACAATGGCGTTGATGGTGGTTGATTTACCTGCTTTCATCGTGCCGACAACAGCCAGCACCATCTCCCTGCGGGCGGTTTTGATTTGTTCGCCCTCCAGCTCCTCAATTCTTTTCAGTGCTTTCTGTTTATCGAAAAGCAGTCTGTTTTCGTTCTTACTGTCAGATAACACATCCGGTTCATCAACCATTTGCCGGAGCAGATTAATGTTCAGTTGCAAAAGTCGGTCGGCTTCATCACAAAGCAGGGCGATGTTCTTTTCGTGCATTATTTAACCTTCCTGAGACGCATTTTCATGACAACCACGGAGGAGGTCATTTACCACAAATGATCGCTTATAACGATCGATGCATTCTATTAATCTGGAAAACACAACACAAGGGGACAACCCGGGTATGGCTGCGTTTGCATTGTGTTTTCATGGAGTTAAGAATCTGTAACAAGAGTCTGGTGCATCACCACCGGGTTCAGAAGAAAATCCAGTTCCATACCGCGCGGGCAACAGAGACCACCGAGTCACGGACGGCCCGCAGAACCGTGCGTGCAACAGAGGCAATACAGACGCTCTCCGCCGTGTCAAATATCCGGTCCACCGCACCGGTAAACTGTTCACGGGCCTGCCCCCGGACAGATTCCGTGCGCAGCTCGTCCTGCAGGCGGGTCATCAGGGGACTGGCGGCATGGTCGGGAAGTGCTGTCATGAGCGCACTGACCAGCGTATCCAGTTCCCAGCCGGTGCGGGCCGATACGGCAACAACCGGATGTACGGGCCGGAACAGACGGAATACCGCCTCCGTTTTCTCCCGAATGTTCTGTGCCTGTGCGGGAGAAGGCTGAATGCCGGCCATATCCCATTCATGGCAGGGCTCCGTTTTGTCGGCCTGCGTCACCACAAACAGCACCTGCTGATGTCCCCGGTGCAGAATGTGTCGCCAGAAATACTCATCCACAGACAGGGCACGGTCATCGGCTTTAATCAGCCACAGTACCAGGTCAAGTTCAGGCAGAATGTCACGGTACAGGGCTTCATACTCTGCATCCCTGTCCCGGCTCTCGCCCACCCCGGGCAGGTCAGTGATAACCATGCTGTGACCATGGCCACTCAGACGGAAGCGCCGCACTTCCCGGGTGCCGGCATGAACATCACTGACCGGTGTGACCTCCCCCTGAAACAGTGCATTACAGAGTGAGGATTTACCGGCCCCGCTTTTACCCATAATGCCAATCACAGGTTCGTGACTGGTGAGTTTGCGCAGATGTTCCAGGATGTGACGGGAAAGTGAGTAAGGCAGGGAGGAGAGCGGTTTTTCAATTGCCTCAATGGCATCAGACGGATTCATACATGTATTCCCGGTGAAAAAAGACAAAACCCCGCGCACCGGAAAGGAGGCGGGGGAACCACGGAGATAATATCTGTCTGAGATTATTTAGAATGTAACAGGTAATGAATTACTTCCTTCGCTTGTGTTCAAGATATTTTTCTGTAATCAGCATTTCAAAAAACTCTCCTGTTCTCAGACCGTAAACAGTTCTGAGTTCATCAAGCATTTCTTTCGCATTGCTTCTTATATGTATATTAATGGCCTTTTTACCATCACTCCGGTATTTGTCCTTTTGTTTTTTCTGATGCCAGGCATGATTTATTCGTGTTCTGAATAGTTCAATGGTATCGGGTGCCTCTTTCCATAAAGCAAAGGCGACGAGAGAAGCAAGATAATATTCTTTCGTTGAAGACGGTATGAACCACCGGGTCACGGAGTTATGTACCGAAGGTGTTTCATCCTGTTTTTGTTTCAGTCTTGTCCAGAACCACTGACACATTTCATCATCGTCAGGAAGGAGCCACTTAAACTTTTGACAGGCGCTTTTCTTTTTAAGCCACGCCTGCCTGAGTTCCTCGAGGCATATGCTTTTTGCATTTTTATTAATTAAAGAATGACAGGAATCAAAATATGAAATGATTACTTTTATTCGTTCGTTATGGGATGATGGATTATCCGGAAGGTTACTTTTTTTGTAAGTATTTAACGTTTCATCGGTAACTGTTCTTCTTTTTCTGACTTCAATTCCGTTTTTTATCCCTGATGAATTATGGTTTATTTCCGGGAAATTTGTATGGTCTTCCTTCGACAGATAAATAGTAGTCCAGGTAAAGAAAGTCGCAAGTTCGTCAGTTTTCAACCAGAGAAAACTCTCTTCAGGCAGTATTGCCTGCCCTGCAATAATTTCAAGTTCATTAATTTCTTTGTTGAGAGCTTCTTCTGCAGTCGAACCAAAAACACCAAAAGAATTGTTTGAAGTATTACAATACTTTTCTTTTAAAAACGCATTAACATTTCTGATACAGTTTTGTGGGTTGTCAGGCGCAAACTGAGGGAATTCATTGGGGTATTTGTGATTCAGATATTCAGCATAAAACCGACATTTACGGGGATCTTTGCATTTGATAAGCATCTGTTCGTTATTCATTATCTCACTCCATAGCGCCTCTCTTATAACAAAATCGTCTCAATTTTATTTTGTCACTAAGTGATTATCAAATGTTTTTGTTGTGATTTGTTTATGTTTTTAAATGTTTATGTGATGTTATCAGTGTTTTTATATAAAGATACATTGATGTTTTTATAATGGTGAAAAATAATATTTTCTTTTATATTCATTAGGTTATGCTTGTTTGTTCTGCATTTGGGGGATGACAGAAAAGAATGGGCTGTGTTGATCACATGCGCCGTATGCGCTCGCCAGGTTACAGGGCACCTCAACATTCAGTGTTTTCCTGTTGATTGGCGTTGTTAATCTTATGTTTTGGTTTTGTTTTATTGTGTGGTTGTAAATGTTGTATTTGTTTTGATGGTCGGGAAAGAAAAAAGAAGGCTATGATGCACTAATCAGGCAATATTTTCGATGCCGGTTGAGTTAGAAGAACAGATAGAGTGGACAGGTGTTATGTTAATAATTTAATGCTGACAGCATTCTTATTTTAATAACAGGTGTTATTATTTAGGGATTTATACAGATGATACTCCCGCTAAATAGTCAGGTGATGATGGTCGTTGAGTGGTTTTATAAGATACGTATAGCCCTGTAAAACTTATTAATTCAACGCTGACTACTGTTTGTTGATATATCTGTATTCGGGAAATGTCATAAAAAATGTCACGTTGTTTACAGAATCTTTTGTTTTTTAGTTTCTGATACGCAATGACTAAGCAGGAGGACTCACTTTGTTTATGTGCTGACCGTGATCGTCAGTGGAGATGAACAATTGACTCTTACACTGAAAAATATACTCTCTTGTATTTTATCGTTTATCTGCATGAAATAAATAATCTTCAGCATTTTTTATGTGAATTTTATCATCTTACCCTGAATGTTCATTTTATCAGTGTGATATTCCATTGTTTACTGATAAAATTAACCGATAAATGATCTTGTTAAGATTGCCAGAATGACAGTTTTCGCTGATTCCGTGCAATTGAAGAGATGTTATATCATCTATTTAAGCAATAAGTTTAATACAAATTTCAGAAGATGTGTTGGTGACTAATTTTCAGAGGGGGATGGAAAAGTGTATGGAATCCCATAAAGAAAAAATCGTTATTGTTCAGTTGACGTTTATTTCTGGGTGATGACTCCAGTCAGCAGAATATGTTTTTTTCGATGAATGACCCAATAATTTTTTCGTGAATTTCCACGGAGCATGAAAAGCAAATCGTTTTCCGGTCCAGCCGTTTGATGTGGGTACGGGGGCTGATGGTGGTGCTCAATGCGCCGGGTAAATATCAATACGATTTGAGGAACCATTTGCTGGTTAATCTCTTTCCGATAGCATTGGATGCAGCAATCACTACATCCAACGTGAATAACCATGAATTGCACAGAAACAATATAATACCTGCGACCCTCTCCGGAAATTCCGGTATCACTGACTACGTACCGCCCGGGAGTGATTATGAATCAACAGGCGTATAACAGATACTCGTCAATCATCAGTTCAAGCTCGCGCTTTTCCCGTTTGCGCGCCACAGCCCAGCTTTCAAGCTCTGCGTGTGATTTATGCTTTAACTCTTCAGTCCAGGGCTGCATGGAGTGGGCGCACATCAGATCATACCAGCACAGCCATATCAGGGTGTGGTAGAGATCGCGATCGTCAAAACGCCGGAGCAGACTGTTCAGCCTGTTTGCCAGTCGGCTTTCTCCCAGACGATGTAGTTCACTGAGTAAAACACCACCCAGGTTAAAATGTGTAAGCAGCATGATTTCATGAGTCTGAATGCTGGTCATTAACCCTTCCTGAATGGCAGGAATGAACGGTGGCGTTCCCGGGTTGACGACCTGATAGAGTCCCTGTGGTGCCACTGAGATGATGGTGCCTTTTTCCGGCAGAAAAAAGTGGGCCAGGGTCAGGCGGTGATAACCATGAAGATGCGGAGAGCCCATTCCATGAGCGACAATAAACCGGGTTACACTTGCCATCCATTTCTGATGCTGGGTGAGCAGCAGATCACACCGGTTTTCAAGTTTTTGCATAATATTCTCTCCTTTAGTACACAGCAAAATGCCTCCGGAGGCCGGATAGTGTATTCGCTGCGGTTGAACGGGTAATGGTCAGGAATTACGGACGGGATTGTGCAATACGCGCCTGCAACCAGGCTTCCACTTCACTTTTCAGCCATCGGGAGCTGCGGCCGAGTTTGATGGGGGCCGGAAAGTCACCATCTTTGATGAGCTTATAAAACCACTTATCGGTTAAGCCGGTCAGTTGAGTGATAAACGCCATGTCGACCATCTGGTCATCCATCAGCGAAACTGGGTTAGCCATGAGAATGTTCCTCCGGATGTTGTTAATCGCAACCGGCGTTGGTGATGAAAACGACGCACCACCTTCACCGGCATAACAACCGGGGAGAAACGTAAAAAAGTTGAGGAATATTCCTGCCAGGAGAGAAACTGTTGTGTACAGGCAATACAGGTTGTCTGTTTTGTCAGTGAAGCCGGTATAAACGGAAGATGATTTTGTGTTGCCGGAATATGGGATGGTGTTTTGCCGTGACGGAATCAGTATTTTCAGTGATGATTATTACTGCGCAGGGGAGTATCGGAGATAAACCACGCCCTGTACCTGCCAGAGCTGTGGTTTGTATTTACTGAACGGAAGATAAAGCAGAGGTAAACACTGTTGCGGTGAACGGAGAAGACTGAAATTATTCTCTGTAATTACAAACAACAGTGATCTGATCCGGTTTTTTTACCGTTACGGGTTTCCGGGGATCAATTTTATAGACCGGGGTAATGACCACGCTGGAATTTATGGAGAAAAGCGGGATCCAGCAGTAAACGTCCGGATATTTCTGTGTCTCCGGAATACCTTTTGCGCCAGAGGCCATCAGATCTTTAACGCTCACGAAAAATGACTGCCGCAGATCAAAAAAGTACTCGTCATATATCACATCTTTTGCCAGCAGGATGACTGCATTACCAACAGCCGCTTTTACAGGTGTTTCACCGGATGGATTATCGTGATTGTATATTGTTCTTTCAATATAAATAAAACAGGCATATTTTGCCTTCTCCCCGGACAGTTGCATCTGGTATTCGCAAATGTCTTTGATACGCCGGCTTTCAACCCGTCCAATCATCTTATCCCGGCGATAGTGTCTTTTATGTTTCAGCGCGTACAGAACACCATTTGAACTGTCAAACTCCAGGATTCTTTTGGTGAAAAGTTTGTTTTCCCAGATCTCCAGACAATACTTCTCTGCACTGACGACATTGCGTTTGTGAGGAAGATCCCGTTGATACACTCCATTTAATAAGCGTGACTGCAGTTTGCCTGCAAGTTGATAATAACAGTTAATATCGTTAAGGACAGGTGCTGTGGCGCTGAGTAATGCGTCGATTACCTTAGAGCGCGAAAGTTTGTGGGTATGACAGTACTCATCCACAATTCGCAGCGTCTCATCACTGGTCATATTGAAAGTTATACGTGTTGTCATGATGAAATTTTCTGTTAATCATATTGGTTGATATGCATAACATTTCATAAAAAATACTTTTAATTCATATAATTGATTTTTTGACTGGTTTTATCCTCGTGTGGTGGAAAGCAGTGTTACTGCCACTGTATTCAGCATAACTCTATCACACAGAACCACCGAAAATGAAGCATTGCTCAGGGGGGAAGCTGCCACTCGTACGAGTTCTCTGAACAATGATAACCAGTATTTTTCGTTTTGGGTGATTTGTTTACCGTTACAGCTACAGACAGTTCATGTATCATTAAAAAATAATAAAGGTTAATTAGTATTATTTATAGAAGTATGTTTATGTAATTCTACCGTGTAAATGAACCCTGTAATTCTACCTTGTAAATACACCTTATAACCAAGTCCTGTAGAAGTATCTCTCATAGAGACATACTCACAGAACGATCTGTGCAGAGATATTCTCTGTAGTAGTACTTGTCACTCTCTCTTTGCTGTAATGTGATCCAATAATACCTGGACATAAATCAGTAATGTGTACTTACACGGACTGTATAGTACTTTGTTAATTAATGACTTAATGCCTGTTATTTTGTCTGTTGTTTTCTGTATTTTGTTGTATGGAGTAATAACTATTCTGAACCCGTCATCGCTTTTATGCGTTTATGGCTAAGAATATGGCTTCACCCGTGTTAATATCCTGGATCACAGTGGTTGAAGGATTACTGTTAATGATCTGGTCCTGCAGCTCACCTGATGAGTATTAGTGGTAATACATAATCTTACTCGTAAAAGAGTATGCCTCATGTCATTAAAAAGTCTTCCGGAGTGTTGTTCAATCCTATACCTCTGTTACTCATGTAGTACGTTGATATGTGTAACGCTACGTTAATTGCAATATCTGGTTATGGCTTTATACCTTCAGTATTAAAAATATTTTTTACCGGAGAAACAGGGAAGTGGAAAGGCTTTCGGGATAACGTCAGGCCATTATGACGATATTACGTTAATCACAGTACAAGATAACGAGAGGGTAATGGAATTTAAAACCAGCGTAGTTCCGCTGTTGTTCACTGGAAAAAGTGATTTCCCACACGCGTTATAAACGCCTTTCCGCTTCAATCTGGTTACCAGAGCTTCAGGCGTTATATGCGCTGTAACTGGCTGTTACGTATGCTGTTTCTGATACCCGTGGACGTCGTTACCGGAGGTCACCCTGCCTGATAACGTTTTCTTCAAAATTTACGGCAACGCTTCTTCCTGTGTTACAGAACACGAGGAAGAAACATGAAGACTTACAACGCCAATCCCGGTTACGAAATGGATCACCAGCTGCTGGGGCACTTTAACCAGCATCTGGATTCATTATTCGGGGCCTATTCGAAACTGTTACCGTTCAGAATGGATTTTGCTTACCGAAAAAACACATTCAGCTACAGATGTGCCTGCAGGTACGCCATGTGCGCAGAGATGCTGCGACTGATTAACGAAGTGGGAGAGAAACTGGTCGGGTATGCCTGGGTAATGGAATATACGGAACGTAAAGGGCTTCACATTCATTTTGTGGGCTATCTGAACGGTCAGAGCCACAGGAGTTCGTATCTGGTATCCAGATTGATGGGAGATATCTGGAGGCGGGTTACCGAGGGTGATGGTTACTACCACTGGTGCCGGTTTAATAAAAATTATCCGGTAAACATTAACCACGTCATTCACTATTCAGATCACAAAGCGGTGAATGCTTTACGCTATGCCATTAGCTACCTTGCCAAACGAGAACAGAAAGAATGTGGCATCGTTCTTGGTTGCAGCAGGCTTCCTGAAAAAAGTCACCGGGGGCGACCGCGACTGGACAGCACCCTGCCGGGGATATGTTCTCAGGTATAAGGTTCTGAGCGACAACTGCGGACTGGCTCTAATCTTTGCAGTCGGTTCCGAAGGCTACTTCAGAGGCACTATGCATTTTTTACGATGTGGTTACTCCGTATGAACGAAACCATACGGAGACTTAACCATACATGACACACCAGTAAAACCCCTGATGGCTGCAACGGTGCTGCATGCGCTGGATGTCCATCTCTGCTTGCTGACAGTTTTTTACGTCGGTGGGCCATTGTGTGACAACCACAGTGCTGTAACAGCAGCCTGCCTGTTTTACCTTAACCCCATTCCAGATTTTTAACTGAACCGCCATTCACACCCTGACCACGCTGCCCGTACCGGGACGGTTGCTGCCTGCGTGTCGTCTGGCGGCTGAGGAATATGACGATGTACGCAAAATCTTTTCTCGCATTCGATGGCAACGGACGCCTGACCGGTGCCCGTACTGCACAGACAGCGCCTTACGATCGATACACCTGTCACCTTTGCGGCAGTGCGCTCAGATACCACCCGCAATACGATACCGAACGTCCCTGGTTTGAACACACTGGCGAAGGGCTGGCTGAGCACGGTCATGAGTGCCCTTATGTCAGACCGGAGCGCAGAGAAATACTGTTGATTAAACGCTTACAGCAATGGGTACCGGATGCCTTACCCGTTGTGCGTAAAGCCAGCTGGCACTGCAGACAATGCCAGCACGATTATTATGGGGAGCGGTACTGCACACACTGTCATACAGGGCGTTTCAGTGAGGAGGCAGTGGCAGGATGAACGGTCTAAAAACGGGGCTGGGGATCACGCCGGGTGAGCACATTATCAGTGCCGATTCTGCGCTCAGCAGAAATATCAGGCATTGTTTCTGCCTTTCCTGTCGTGGTCGGTTGATTTTGCAGACAGATGCTCAGGGGGCGTGGTTTGAGCATGATTTACATGCCCTGAGCGAGCAACAGAAGGCGGCCTGTGTGGTGCTGAATCCGGAAAAATCCCATCCTTACATTGATGATATGGCGATGTTTTTATCGCCATTACCTGTCGTGCTGGAGTGGCATTGTGTGATGTGCGGGCAGCATTTTCCCGGGAAAAAGTTCTGTGAAGCCTGTGGCACGGGGATCTATTCCAGAGCGGTATGTACAAAGTATGTTTACAGCTACCAGCCAGACTTGTTCCAGGACTGTGGAAGTGCGAGCACTTAATCCGAAATGCCTGGTCTGCGCAGGGCGTTCAATCCAACTCGACGAACATCTTCCAGTGTTGAATTAGCTGATAGCTCCTCCATTTTTTGTAAAGAACAGTTATACAGGCTTATTTGAACAGCTCTCTTTTTATTCAAACACAGCCAACAATACTCAGATGTAAGTATTTTTATATTCATGAATGGAGAGGCAAGGTCTGATGAATTTAATTACAGAACGTTCTTGAGCCATTGTCCTCTCCAGTTCATTAAAATAGTTACTACGTTAATTCACACCCAGCGCCTTATAAACAGCATCAACCGGGTCTGAGTAAAAACTCACCTGAAACTTGGTAAATAACTCTGCCGGAACCGTTGGAATATCCATAGCCGAGGACATCGGCAACAGAACCCGTTTTGCACCGCTGTCGAAGGCGAGCTGTAAACTGGCGGCAAGATCCTGCACCGGGTTAATTACCCCACCAAGCGTCATACTGCCCAACACCACCATCTGTTCCTGCACCGGTTTTGCCAGCAATATCGAACATAAAGCGATAAGCGCAGCAAGACTGGTTGCGGTGCTTGGGCCAGTATTATGCAGTTCAACGACATGAAGGTGATATTCATGATCGGAGAATTTCGCGGCCGCGCTTACCCGATTCAAATTGCCTTTGAAGTAATCGAAACCGACGCGGATAGCTTCTTTCGCGGAGGTATTTGAACCCAGACCCGATACACTATGCTTACCATTACCGGCAGTCATCTGCGTTTCGAAACGATACAACCCGGTCATGCCGCTTTCTGCCTGAGTAACCAGATGCACAACGCCCGGCTTTGGCATTCCGGCAGGAATAAGTTCGCTGCCGCCCTGTTCCGGTACGCTTACAAAAAACTCTTCCAGCGTTTCGTTATCGATGTAGCTAAAGTTCACATCGAAGAACTCCAGACCGCCTAGTTTTTTAAGTTGCTCTTTCACGCGGCGGCGAACTTCCATCGCATAGGTCAGGCAGACTCGCACATCTTCTTTGCTGTACGCGCCATCGGGATGCATGAGTTTTAACAACCCCGACACGGTACGTCGAACGGCAATAACGTCGCGCTGGTTTAGGTTGTTACCCAGCTTAAAGAATTTATCAATCGCATCAGAGAAACTGCGTTTGCGCATTTCGCGCATATATTCAGCGAGATAATCCGTAATCAGCCCGTAACGGTTGGTAAAGAATTCCGGGCGCATCTTAGGAATTTCCCAACCAGGAATATAGGCATGGAAGCGGTCGAAAAAGGCGGTATCAATCATCGCAGCCGGAAATGGCGCCAGCAAATGGCTGGTTTTAACGAGAGTCTCTACGCTTTGATTGATGTTGCCGACGAAAACCATCGACGCTTTACCTTCAATCGAATCTCTGCCGCGAGAGAAAGATCCTGACGCCATGTAATCTTTCATGATTTGCACGCCGTCTTTATCTTTGAAAGTGATCCCCGCGACTTCGTCGAACGCTACCACATCCCACATGCCAACCAGGCCGATCTGGCGACTGGCCATGTTGTAGAACAGGTTGGCAACGGTCGTTTGCCCACCGGAAACTAACAGAGAGTTAGGAGAACACTCTTTATACACATGGCTTTTACCGGTGCCACGCGGCCCCAGCTCGCAAACGTTATAGTTGTTCTCCACGAACGGGATCATACGGGTGAGAAGGTGCCATTTGGTGCGTTGCTCAATATTGGCGGGCTCCATACCCACCGAGCGCAGCAGCACATCGATCCACTGGTCACGGTTAAAGTGTTTACGCGCATCGAACACTTCTTCCATATCCATATTCGGCATCTGGATAGGCTTGAGCGTCATCAATGAGAAGGGTGAGGTCTTCTGCCCTTCTTCAAAGAAATAGTTAACGGTAATCATGCACCAGATACCGCCCGTCAGTAGCTTCTCGTTGTCTTTAACCATCTGTGATGGCACCAGCGCGTCTTTGATGCCGAGGTTAGAAAGCTGGGCTTCGTAAACGTCTTTTTTCTGGTTCAGTTTCACCGACACTTTATCGATGATTTTGTACGAACCACGCTCGCGGATCAGCGACTTCACTTTCTCTGCTTCATCCGGGCGCACATAGTTATCAGCCAGAATACGCTTAACGTTTTGCAACCCTTGCTCGACCACGTCGTCATCGTCAGAGGCGCAGTACATGCCGAGCAGATACTCAAGCACATACACCGGGACGTTTGCCCCTTCCTTGAGTTGCTTGGTGAGATCTTTACGCACCACACGACCAGCAAAATGCTGGTTCAGCAGGGCGTCCAGATCGTAACCCTCGGAGGCTATTTCCCCTGCGGATACGCCTGAAACAGGTAAATCATGATGGGTTTGCATATCGCCTCACTTAGAAGAAATCATCCTGGAACGCCAGATCGATAATGACCGGGTACTTCTGATACCCCGTTTCCGTTTGTGCGTCTTCCAGTATCAACCAGTACTCATTGCGACGGTTGAAGTTAGCGCCAATCAGCTTCAGCGTAACTTCGCGTACGCGTTTTTCCATGGTGTTGTTATCACTATCAAAGCTGATGCGCTCTTTGCCCGAGACCACATTGTTGGCGTTGTCGACAATGTAAATGTTCAGGATACGCGGTTCATAAAGTTCGCCCACCGGATGCGTCTGCAACAGGCTCACTTTATCGATATTGTTCACCAGCTTAATCATCGGATGGTAAGCGACAATATCCACCGGGCGGCGCTGCGGCTGTTTTTCTGCGGCGGTTTTTTGCAGGGCTTTTATCTGCAATACCGGAACGCAAACCTCCTGCAACATGGTGCCGCCATGAACGAAGCGCGCGCCGCCAGAGAAATGGAAGCGTTGGATCCCTTTCGGAATCAGGAACTCGCTGTTGTCGCTCACGCCTGCGGTATCCGCCACTTTCCCTTTCCAGCAAAAGTCATCGGCGGGAAGCTGATGGCCGATAATAAAGCGTTTGTGGTTCTTGATGGTGTTTTCCGGCTTAATTTGCAGAGTGGTTTTATCCTGAACCGAAAGCGCCTGTTGCTGGAACAGGAAACCGTGATCCGCCGTAACAAAAATGCGTGTGCCGTGGAGACGGTTGATTACTTTGGTGACTAAATCTTTCAGTTCAGTCACCGCCGTGCGGCACGCTTCGAAGGTTTTATCTTCTGTGGATGCCGTGTCGCCAGTGGCATCAATCGTGTTATGCCAGATATACACCACTTCGTAATCGCGAATAAGGTCTCGCCCTTCCTGATTTTTTAACTCCAGAAGGTCCTTCGATTTTATCGCCATTCCCTTATAGTTTTTCAGAATGGTATCGCGGTTAGGAATACCCGAGGTCGACAGCCCATCAGCATAAACAATGTCACCGTTACCCGGTTGATAACAAAGTTGTTCATGAGGCAGCAACGCCGCCATTCCCAGTTGGGTGTAGCTTGGGAGCACGCCGAGCTGCGAGCGCAGTTCTGCGGTAAAGCGTTTCTCGGTATTGATTTGATTCCCCAGCTCCTCCGCCACTTCATAACGCAGGGCATCGGAAATTATCACGAACACGCGTTTGATTTGCGGATTTTGGAACTGCGGCTTCACCACCTCATTGAAAAAGTTCTGCTGACGCGGCACACCGGGGATTTGCCACGCCTGCATACGATTTTCCGCTTCCAGCACTTCGTTCCAGTTACGGCTTAATTCTGCCAGATACCAGTTGCTGTAGAGCGCCTCGATATAATCATCCAGGCTCTTGAGGATCATCGCCCCTTTGCTGTGAACCAGCAGGGCATATTCATTAAACAGGCGATAAGCCTGGTCGAAGCGGAACAGTTCTTCGCAGTAGGCTTTCCAGAAGGTGGCGCTGTCCTGATAGTGGAAACCGTCGATGTGGCGATTGCGCAGATTCAGTAAACGCTCAGCCTGGCGCAGCGCGTCATAGATGGCGTAATACTCTGGTTGTGTCTGGCACCAGTATTTGCTCTGGCGTTCAGAGAGCAGTTTTTTAAAGGCTTCCCGATCGAGCGTGGTGCTCTCTTCCAGCAGTTGCGTTACCAGCGCATGAATAATGGTTTGTTCGATGCTGAGGGTGGTTTCGCATTCGTGCAAATCATACGGCGAGCTGAGCCGGTAATGATCTTCCGGGTGCAGGGCGGCCTGCATTTGCTGAGCGCAGTAGTCATAAGCCTCTTTATAGCGACGATCGGCACGCCAGGTCACCATAAATGCCAGGGCGGATGCTCTGCCGGATGGCGTCAGCAGGACATTTTTTTCCAGCCAGGCGCGCTGCTGTGGGTCGGCCTGGGCAGAGAGATCGGTACAAAACAGTTTCAGGAGCAGGTTTTCCAGCGATGGCTCCTCTGCCTGGTAGCCCATTTCGTGGTTGAGCATTTCCCACAATACCGGGTCCAGACCGTGGCGTTTCAGCATCGCCTGCGTGTTTTCCAGTTCGCTGTCGTCTTCTGTTTGTTGGTTAACGTACTGGGTAATCAGATTGAACAAAATGTCTTCGGTTTTCGCGGTCTTTGCGCCAGCGATCACTGCAATCATTTTCTTATCCAGCGAGGCTTCATCTTCCTGTTCTGTCACCAGGTTTTTCAGCGCCTGCGTGCGTTTAGTGCTGAAGAAGGCCTTGCGTCGCTGAATATGCTCGCGCAGGCCAAGCTGGGGAATGCCCAGCGTGTTCAGGGTGATAGCGGCAAAATCGGCATGGAATTCGCTGCTGTAAAGGCGGATATCCAGCAGCCAGTCTTGTTCATGAGGCGGCGCATCATGGGGGAACCACAGCAGGAACTGCTGTTCTGGTTCATCCATCTCGATGCGTTTTTTCACCGCCAGCTGTGACGCGTGGGTCATGTTGATTAGCGTGACGTTTTCAAGCTTGAGCTGTTCCAGTTCCTCAATAAAACGTTTATCGGGATCGTGCCAGAAAACGATGCGATGTTCGGCAAATTTAGCTTTAAGGCCAGCAATAAAGTCCTGATTTTGCAAGTTCACAATCCCATGTTGTTACGATGAATAAGAAAGCGCCAAAACGTGAAAAGGAGATTTTGACACGATGGCGCATTTTATCATGAAGTGAGGTGGAGAAATGCCAGCAGCGGCGCGTTTCCCGGTGGTATTTGCCACCGGGCAGAACCCGGCAGCAGGAGAACGCGCCGTCTGGTTTAGATCACCTCTGGGGCATTGCCGGTGATGGCTTTGACATCTGCCAGCAGATCGCCAAACTTGCCGTAGTTAACCTTAACGCCATCGTCGAGATCAATACTGATTCTCATATCAGCATAGTGACGCAGGCGGTCGTCATAGCTGCGCAGTTCGCTGAATTTTTTGATCAGGCTGTCGCGTTCGCGTTTCAGGCGAGTAGCTTCACCGCCAGAAGCCTCATCAAGTTGATCGTTCAGGCGATCGATATTGGCCTGATAACGCGCCAGCAGCGGCACCACATATTCGGTACGCATTCTCGACAGCGTGGCGTCGTTATAGCGATGCAGATACACCAGGCACTCAAAGGCTTTCTCTTTGCCGGAGCTGAATAGCCAGTAGATTGGGCGCTTTTTATACATCTTCATATGATCTTTCCAGAACTGGGTGGAAAGATAGCGACGAATGGTCTCCAGCGCAGATTCGCCTTTTTTCGGCTTGATCGCGTATAAACAGAGACTTTCGGCGATAAATTCGAGGTTTTCCTGCAGGTGCTCTTCGCCCCAGACGGTGCGGACAAACTCTTTGACGCGAGAGGTGACGTCGTCCTCAAACCACTCGTCATCCATCAGCGGCAGGATGCCGTCACTGTCGGCCGGGAAGGTTTTGTACGCACCTTCGGCGACGAGATCGGCGAAGCCTTTGTTACCTTCATGGGCGTAGACAAGGCCTTCGCGATCGAGGGAATAGCGTCCCATTTGGCAGCCGACTGAATATGAGATGAGTTCCGAAATGGTGTCACTCCGATGCCTGTTTAGGAATGTATCATTGGTTTCACTTTGCCCATAACGATATATTTTGTTCGAGTTTAATGTAATTAACTCACTATTCTCTGTTGTTTCTATTTTAAAACCCAGTATTTCTTCGATTATGTTATTAATATTTTTTTCAATATTAACTAGCTGTTCATACAGTTTATCTTGAAAGTTACAATAGCTAGCATACGAATAAGCAACGTTTCCTTTGTGTTCAATTAACTTGTTTTTACTGAACTCCCAAGATGTCTCGAATTGGTTCCAGTCTGCTTTTGATATCTCAATTGCTTTTTTTGCTAAATCTTCAAGGTGATTGTTTTTTATAACAGGGAATTTCCTAACATCACCGGTTGTAAAGTTAAGCGTAGGGCAAATTAAACTTGCAGAGTAGTTGATATATTTAGAGTTCATGCAGGCCAGGATGTTATATATCGATAGCTCATCATTATTTTCACAAAAAACAGCAGAACCGCCTTGGTCAAAAAGGAATCCTTTTGGCATATATCTCATTGAGAAACCGGTGGTTGATACAACAGTCCAGGTTCCCCCCTCCTGAAAGTACATATCCTTATTTCTCAAGTTTGCTTTGTTTTTTCTTAATTCAATGCCATCATTTTCATAGTTTATGATATACTCATGATTTCCGAACCACTTCCTCAGCTCACCCCCTTTTGCAATCGGAAACCATTTTGAGTTACCTTTCCCTAATGCATCAAAGGAATTTATGCTGACTTCCGGCCATCTGCGCAAAAATACATCAATGGACCCGTTTGTATCTAGTCCTTTCACAGCACGAGTTCCAAGAGCAGGCAATTTAAGAAAGGAATTAATAAACGCCAATGTTGCCCAGTAAGCAATGGGTGAACCAGGTATTTTTTTAAAGTCATTCTGCAGAGTGTTTTTAAAGCAATTCATCCGATTCAAGAGATTGTTTTTTTTATGTTCTTCATTATCGTCAACTAAACGGAAAAATACAGGTTTATAAAATCCTGAATGGTTATTTTTAATCACCCATGCGGTAGTTTGAACAACTTCTCCAGAGATTTGACCAAATGCTCGAGCCCCCAAATGTGCCATCGTAATAAAGGTTTTATTATCCAGCAACCATCCACGAAGCGCTTCATAGCTAGACAGGAACATCCATGACTGCATATTCACTTGCGCATTAAAACCGTTTTCTTTGAGTAAAGAAAATGCATGTTGCATAAACATCGCAAACAAATCCGACTTGCTGTCCGGGAATTGTTTTTTAGCAAACTCTTTCAGATCACCATTCATCCCTTTCCCCCCCATATACGGCGGGTTCGCGACCACAGCATCATAACGTTGCGCCAGTATCCACGCCTGCTGAATATATGGGATCAGCTCTGCCGCAGCCTCTTTCTGCTGAATATCACCTTCAACAGCCAGACGATACAATCCCTCCAGAAACGCTTTCAACGCCGCTTCGTCTTCCTGCGGTACCTGAATCAGTGATCCCAGCGTTTTTGCACTAGTGAACAATGCCAGAGTACGCATCAGTAGCTTATATTCCGCGCTGTCGGTATTGGCCAGTGCCGTCCCTTGGGTAAACATATCTCCCATGCTGCCGCGTTGCATATGCTGATGGAAGTTCAGCTTGGTCCAAACCTCAGCAATATCCAGCTTACTTTCCTGTAGGGAGACAATATTCAGCCTCACACCACGGCCCAGAATACGACGGTCATCCTGGCGTGCCAGCATCAGCATCGCAAATCCGGAAAGCTGCGCCGCACGATCATCGATGTCCAGGCCGAAAATATTGTTTTCCAGAATCAGCTGCGGAATGTCACGGGTACGGTAACCGCGCTCTTCGTAAATGGCCTTCAGCACGTTATAGGCTTCTGTCAGGATATGCCCGGAACCGCAGGCCGGATCCAGCACTTTAATGCTTTCAGGCTCAATGCTGGCCGGGGTAATCGCCGCCAGCTGCGCCTGCACTTCCGGCGTTTGCTCCGCAGGCTCAATGTAGTACTCCATTTTGTCTTTCAGCGGTGAGTCCGGGTAGGTCTGCAACCACTGGCGGCCAACGGAGTTCTGTACCAGATACTGCACAATCCAGTTCGGCGTAAACAGCTGGGTGGCGGCAGGAATATCTTCGCTCTTCACCACTTTGCCAATCACGGCATCTTTCTTTTCCGAAATATAGAACTGATACAGCCAGCCGATAACCTCTACCTGCTCCCAGTCTTCTTCCGGAATATCATCAACCAGCCCACGTAGAATGGAGTCAGTACGGGTCAGGTTATCCGGCAGCAGCAGTTCCGCTTCGTCATCTACCGCTTCAAACAGGAACGGCATCGCGTGGTGCAGGGCGTGGCACTGCCCCAGCAGCAGTTCACGGTACAGAGCTTCGTCCTGATTACCGGAAAGCTTCATTTCAACCAACTGCGCCTTACTTTCTGGTAGCAGAGCTTCTGCCACTTCCGGCACATGATCCAGCACCTCAAACGCGGTCGGAGTCTCCGGGTGAGACAACATACGGAAGCCGTGATCAAGATAACCGTGCAGCTCCATATAGCGAATTGCACATAAGCGGTTAAACCAGGTGTAGGCGCAGTGCTCAACCAGCACCTCAAAACCCTGCTCACGGGCGCGTTTTACCAGCCGTTCGCGGCGGGGAAGGGTCGATAACGGGTAATCAAACTGACCGTAACGCACGGTCTCGCCAATGGTTTCGGCCTCGGCAATCTGCAAATTGCCTTTTTTATCTGCAGCGATCCCAAGCGTCGTTAGCTTCTGGATCACCGCATCGCGGAAGTCGTTACGGGCCTGTGGGGCATATTTTTTAATGTTATTGGTATTCATAGAAAATCCTGCAAAGGGCAGCAGAGTGCTGCCCTGAAATGGGAGTTACTGAAGGCGAATGCGATCGCCTGCTTTAATGGCGGCCAGCAGCGTTGTGCGTAACGTGTCGAGCGCCTTTTCCACCTGTTCGGTCGTTTCTAGAACTTCACCACCGGTGGCATTACGCATCTCACTGGCGACATTCACCAGATGCGTTTTTTTCGGTACCGGTTGGATAACGGGTTTTTCCACCACAACATAAGTCTGTTCTGACTCGGCAGCGCGTTTGGCTTCATTTGCTGCCCGGAGTTGTGCTTCTTGCTTTTTACGCAGCTCGTCGATCCACAGGTTAATCTTTTTATCTGCATCCATTTGCAGCGCTTTTGTCTCTTGCTGTTCCGCCAAAATTTCCGGAATAGACTGGCTGACCTCAGCGCGTTTTCTGGCTTTTTGCATCGGCAGCAGAACGCTGTTTTGCAGTTCTGACGTGGCGTGCGCTTCGAGCAAGCGTTGACGGCTTTCCTCGATGCGGGCGTCAATGCGTTCGAGGGCGTGCTGGCGATGCTGTTCGACTAACTGATGGTTGACGTTCTGGACCTGTTCAATCAACGGCGTGATGCGATTGAGATGCTTATAAGGTTCCGGCATTTGCCAGATGCTTTCCAGCTCGCCCAGCGCTTTAACCGCTGCGGCGTCTTTTTCCAGCGCGCTGCGGTTAGATTTAAAGCTGCCATTCAGCGCAGCACCCAGTTTTTGCCAGGTGGCGAATTGCTTACGGTAGAAGTCGACCAAATCTTCACGGTCTTCGCTGAAATCCAGAAGTTCATCTTTCAGCGATGAGACTTTTTCGATCAGGGCAAAATCTTCTTTCTCATTAAGAATGGCATTAAGCAGGCGCAGACCGGATTCAATCTCGTTTTTCCCCGGATTGTTTCCGCCCTCTGCCTTGGCGCGGAATACGTTCAGCTCTTGCTTCCACTCTTCAAAAACCTGACGAATATGTTCAACCAGCGCCGGCTCTTCCCGTTCGTTAAACGGCTGCTGAGCGATGTCAGCCATGGTTTGCGCGGCTTTACGCACCTGCGCTTCATCATGACGGCGAACTTTATGCAGACGCAATTCGCTATGGCGGCGGCTGTTATTAAATAATTCCCACGCCTGTTTTCGTTCGACGTTGTTGTTTTGCTGGCTGAAGCTGAATTTACCTTTGCAGGCCAGACGGGCTACCAGCAGTTTCACTTCGTCTTCGGGCCAGCCATAAGGGCGACGCGCGAAATGGTTCAGAATATCGCGTAAATACACCGGTTTATTGTATTCGATATTCATGCTGATCCAGGTTTCTACCTCGCGCATGGCGTCGGGGTTGGACTCTTCGAGGTTACCGAGATCCAGTTCGGTGTCGTTCTCAACCGTCAGTAATGCATGAATTTCACGGGAGATGTCGCCGTTAAAAGGCCGCAGCATCTTCAGCTTGCCGAAGGTGTTTTCAATCACGTAACGGCAGGCTTCATCGACAATGTTCGATGGCGTGGAGGATTTTTTCGGTAAGCGCTCGCCAATCGCCCAGACATCTGCTTCTGCAAGTAGTGATTCCAACTGAACACGGAGTAATTTTTCCCGGTTGCTGTTTTCACGCGCTTTTTCTGAGAGCAGGGTAGCCTGTTCCGGACGTTGCCCGGCGTTATCTTTGAGGAACTTTTCAGTCTGGACGACTAAATCAATATCGCTCCAGGTACGGCCCTCTTCGGGCAGACGAATCAAAATACAGCCGTCGCCTTCTGACGTATAAGGGCGACAGGTCGCATCGCTGTTATAGAACGAATAAGTCGGATCTTTAGGGGTCAGGATCTTCACCACCAGATCGTTAAGCACTGCGCCGTCTAATGGATGCCCGTTCAGGAAGCGGCTGATATCAAAGTCTTGCTTGTTAGCCGGATAACGATATTTACGGCTTTTCAGAATGTCATCAAAGATGATCGATGCCAGTTTTTTGTTGATCGCAGAGAAATCGACATCAACGTTACGGATCTCGTTTTCGATCTCTTTTTCTTCGTTGGTCAGGAACACATATTTATCTTCAACGCGCGCAATGAGCATCAGGCGTTCAAGCGTGTTCAGACTTTTTTCGACCCGGCGGCGCAACTCAACTTTATCGGCATCGATCCTATCGATAGACAATGTGACCAGGTTATCCAGGGTGCTTTTCAGCGTTTCCACATAGCGGATCAGGAACAGCGTTTTCAGCAGGTTGCCATCGAACTCATCAAGAATGCCATTCTGGCAAGCCTGAGTGATGGTGCGGCTAACGGCAGGTTCCAGGAAGCTCTCAATGGCGGCATAGAAGCGCCAGAAAGGCACCAGAGAATCCAGCCCTTGCGCTGAGATTTGCTGCGCCGCCGTCTGGAATGCCTCCAGCTGAGAACGCTCACCCATGGCCAATTGTTTACCCGCTGCACCTTTCGTCCGAATAGATTCAAACACTTTTTGCAGAATCTGATAGTGCCACGGGACAAACGGGTAGTTGTCAACGAACTCTTCTTCGCTGGTAAAAGGACGTAGTGCAGTAGTTGTTGTAGGGTCAAAAGCCAGCTGGTTACGCAGGATATCGCCTTTCTCTTGCCACACTTTTGCCAGCGCCGCTTTTGCTTCGTCAGTCTTTACCAACAAACGTTTCTGGATAACTTCTGATGTGTTAGAGCTGGAAAGTTGCAGGCGTGTAGAGAAGCGCCCCTGGATCTTGGAGAAGTCCTGTCCGTCGCGACTGCTCATACCACCGATTGCCGCATTGATATCGGCCTGCGAAGTCACGATAACCCAGGCGCGGCCACCGCAGATTACCCCAAGGTTTTCGGTAATAGTCTGCAGCTTCAGCATCATTTGCGTATTTTTGCCAATGAACTGACCGACTTCATCCACCATAAAGAGGATGTTCTTACCATTGTCATCCAGCCACTCTTTTACCCACTGGCAAAAATTATTGATATCCAGCGGGAAGTTTTTATCGAGTTGTTCCACCCATTGGCGGGAGGCTTCAAGACTCTGCTGTGTGGCCTGGCTTAACGCTTGTGCCATGTCATCGCTGATGAAGTAGTAAGCGTCGCGCTCGTCTTCCCAGCGTGAGCCATTGATATCGGCAAACGCGGTTTTAAAGGTTTCATACTGACCGCGTTTATCCAGCTCGCGCTCAAGATGGGCAATATGCGGAAAATCAGCGCAGTATCCAATGCGTTCGTTGAAAACTTTCAGGAAGACTTTAAGAATGGCATCTTCTTTGTCATCTACGTTGGCACGCGAATCAATATTGAACAGAATGACTTCAGTCGGGTAATGCACCGCTTTGTTAATATCGGCAAGGAATAATGCATCTTTGATTTTCTCTTCAAAGAAGGAGTAAGCATTACGTTCCGTACCGTTATGTGTAACTTTGCGGTTAGATAAAAGATAAGAAAGAATCTTAATAAAGTGCGATTTACCTGAACCGAAGAAGCCTGAAACCCATACGCCGATCTTGTTTTCCATACGGATCCTTTCCGGGCCAGTGGCAGGAACATAGGATTCGAAGAAATGGCGAAGATGATTTTCCAGTTCGCGGGTGATGACATATTCATCTAACTCGATGTACGCGCTGGCATCATCGGTTTGCTCTGCTTTGACTACCCCGTTTATATTTCGTTTTAGAGGTTTTTCAAAAATCTGTTCAATATTCATTGTTATGCTCTTCATTGAGGATTCAATGTTGCTGCGGGTCCCGTATCTGGTACCAGTCTGAAAGCGCGATAATAATTTTGTGAACCGGTGTCTGTGAGCGGGGAAAGGTTGTACCCGCTGTAGGTGCCAGGATAAAACATCAGCAGTGGGGTGAACCCCATGACATCCTGCAAGGCACTCATCAGTTCATGACCGCGTACTAATGGCCAGGCGTTGCCCATGCCGGTAAGGATGACAAAATCCTGGGCAGCCAGATCGACTTTTTTCGCTATAAAATCAGCGATTTTTTTCTGATTTAACGGACCAGCAAGCTGCTTTTTCAGCGTCTCAGTACCCACTTTGACTTCCTGCTGGCAGACGCGCTCGAAAAGGCCGCGTTCATTGAGCATATCGATGATGATTTGGAAGACATTCAGACAGGCAAATTTATGGTCCTTTTCCAGATGCCGGAGCAGATACTTCAAATGCTCCCGTACCTGCAGTTCGCACTGCGCGGGATAATCAAAGATCCAAAAACCAATTTCATTTCCGGAGCCGTTATTTTTGAGGAAGCGATCTTCGTTAATGCGACTCTGGATTTGAGACAGGCGATATTCAAGAACGGGATCTATCACCGTTTTCCCTCCAGAATAGATATCAAGTCCTGTTGCCCCAGGCGCTGTAACACTGCCTGAGTTTCCGGTAAAAGGTAAACTGCCTGCAGGTTACGTCTGCGGGGCGTATCCACATAACCCGCTTCAGCAAGCGCCTTCACCAGATTGTTTCCCATTTTTGCAATAGATGAATCTGAGTAGCTGGCGAGTACCGGATGTTGGCGAACCTGGCTATTAACAAATTCGTTCCAACTATTGCCAGGCAACTTTTCCTTGAACTGCCTGCGCAGATCGTTCACCACTTCAGCCAGAAAATCCTTAACTACCGGCGAATGTAGCGTCAGAGCCACAAACAGAAGTTGTTGGCGTTCCCGCTCACTACCTTCGGCAATCAATGTCCACGCGCTTTTATCAAGCGTGTTCAGGCGAAGCCTGATTGTTGCCGCGTAACGTTTTGCGGTGTTAGGAGAAGAGGCTTGTAAAATGTTGTGGCCAACAATTTGCTCTTGCCATGTCTGTTCATCGGGATCGGTTAGCAACAGTTCGGCAATGACGCGGCTTTCCCTGCTCATGAGCGGCCCGCCCAGCAAGTCTCCTACCCATGCCTTGTCATTTTTAATCATCGAAAAACCCTCTGAAGACTGGAATGCAGCTCGCAAAAAACAAAAAGTGATTGTAATGAGGGACCGGGCGAGATGCCATGAGAAAAGGCAATTTGTGAGAGGGATGATCGCGTTATGTACAACACATACACGGTTTTGGCGAGAGTCATGCTTTAGCCATTTCTATAAGTGAGACTGGAAATGACCCTATATGATTCCCATTTAGTGCATCAGCTTAATCGATTACAGCTCAGGAAATAAAATTTTTACTGTGTTAAAGTCCCTGTAAAATCAGTTAAAAAAGGAAGATAAACGTGGCGCTGTACAATATCGCAAATAAAGAACTACATGCTTTAGAAAAAACGACCTTTACTCTGGAAGGATTACAGGAACGTTATGATTTACAGGAAGCAATCAAAAAAAACATAGATATTATTGCTCCTGATTGTCTGGTGATTTCCGAAGAGTTTTCTGACTGGGAAGATAGCCGTCGGCGAATTGATTTATTGGCAATCGATAAACAGGCAAATTTAGTGGTTATCGAATTAAAACGTGATGAAACTGGTGCGCATATGGAGTTACAGGCACTACGATATGCAGCGATGATTTCCACAATGAGTTTTGCGAAAGCATGTGAATATTTCCAGACGTATTTGAAAAAACAAAACTGCGATGCCGATGCGAAAGAAAAAATACTTGAATTTGTTGAGCTGGATGAAACTGAGCTTGTTGATTTCGGAAAAGATATCAGAATTGTTTTGGCTTCATCGGATTTTAGCAAGGAACTGACTACCACTGCGATTTGGTTAAGAGATAAGGGGGTAGACATTCGATGTGTTCGTCTGACGCCTTATAGATTTAATGATGATGTTCTGATCAATGCAGAGCAAATCATACCGGTTCCTGAATTGGAAGAATATCAAGTTAAATTTCGTGAAAAACGTGATGAGCAGCTAATTAGCAGTCAGAAAAAAGAGAAGGACTATACGTGGTATATATATAAAGATAAAGAACTTAATAAGCGTAAATTAGCGCTTGAATTATTACGCGATTGGATAAATCAATTTAATCCTGCAAGTTATAATGATTTAATAAATGGGTTAAGTGAAGACTTTAAAAAACGTACGGTTATGCTTGTCGATCAGATACCAGAGAAGCAAAAGAGTCGCTATCATATTAATGAAGATGCGTTGATTACACTTCCTTCTGGTGAAATTGTTGCTATTTCTAATCAATGGGGCATTGTTAATATTGAACTCTTGATTGAGTTTGTACGGCAAAATGGTTTTGTTGTTGAAAAAGCTGAACAGTAAGTTTTGATATTGCTATAAATGTCTACATTTAAAAATGGGGAGAACATTTGTAGCTTTTAATATCTCAATGCAAGAGATGGCAATATTATGGGGGCACGGTATTATCAACCTCACCCCCTAAAAACCTCTTTCCGATGCCACTCCACAACCCCCTCAAAAGGGTAATTTTTACGCACCTGTGGCAACGCAATAGTTTTCCCGTCAAAATCCCAGAATAATCTCTCAACGATCCCTCCGCCGTTTACCACATCCGAGACCAGTACCCGCATATTTTCATCCAGACCAATCGATCCTTTATCAAAGACTTTATGGTGAATTGCGCAAAACGCCAGGCCATTGGGGATTTCACAAGGGCCGCCGTGCTGTTTCCATTTTATATGTGCTCGCAGATTTTCTTCCAAGAAGGGAAGTGATTTTTCCGTTTGGGAAACTATGTCAATCATCTACAATTCCCAAATGGTGAGTCAATTGACATTATGCCTAAAACCACACTTTAAGCTCCTGCTGAGATAGTCCTTCTCTGTCAAATTTTACGCCGAATGCTAAGTGGCTATTTAAAGGGAACGGGTGATTGCGGTGCTATCAGCCGGAATAAAAAAGAAATTTATTGGAGCAGGTTGCTCTTCCCCATGGGGAAGAGCATGTGTGTGAATAGCCTTCTGTCACCTTCTCAGCGGATTGTTAACATTTGCGTATTCAAACGGACTGATACCCTTCTCCCGGTTCGCATCAAGAAAATCGGCCCACCATTGCAACATCAATCGCCGTTCTTCCAGATGTTCTGCTTTATGGATATACGCGGCCCTCACTGAATTTCGCTCCATGTGGCTCATCTGACGTTCAACAGCATCACGAGACCACAAACCTGATTCGATCAATGAACTACAGGCCATTGTGCGGAAGCCATGACCACAAACCTCAACTTTTGTATCATACCCCATGACCCGTAACGCACTATTTACCGTATTTTCACTCATAGGCTTGTGCGAATCGTGATCACCAATAAATATCAAGTCATGAGACCCACAAAACTGTTTTATCTGCTTTAAAATTGCAAGGGCTTGCGTTGAAAGAGGCACTAGATGCGTTGTACGCATTTTTGAGCCTCTATGGGAATGCTTCACTCCAGGAATAGGCTCCCGCTCCGGTGGGATAGTCCATATAGACGCTTCGAAATCGATCTCTGACCAGCGAGCAAAACGCAGCTCACTGGACCGAATAAAGATCAGCAAAGTGAGTTCTGTCGCCCATCGGGTTAGCGGCCTACCAGTATAGCTATCTATTTTTGTAAGCAACTCAGGGATGCGCTTTAATTCAAGCGCCGGACGATGTTGTCGATTACAGGAAGCAACCGCCCCAGCCATCTCTTGTGCCGGGTTATAATCAATTAACCCACTTTGTACTGCATAGCGCATGATGGCTGTAGTGCGCTGTTGAAGACGAGCTGCCACTTCAAGACGTCCAGAGATCTCCACGGCCTTAATGGGTGCTAATAAATCTCGAGTTTTTAACTCAGCGATATTACGTTCACCAAGCGCTGCAAAAAGATTATCTTCCAGACTTTTTAGCACACGATGGGCGTGATCTTCAGACCACTTTTTATTGGTGCTATGCCACTCGATCGCGACTTCTTTAAAGGTTCGTGCTTTACTCTGTTCAACCTTATCATTTTTCTTTTTGTCTCCCGGATCGACTCCATTCGCAAGCAGCTTACGCGCCTCGTCACGGCGTACTCTGGCATCCGCTAGTGTGATTTCAGGATAAACCCCAAGTGCCAACATCTTTTGCTTTCCCTCATAACGGTACTGCAAACGCCAGTACTTAGAACCATTTGGATGGACAAGCAGATGCATACCGCCACCATCAGTCAGCTTATATTGCTTATCTGTTGGCTTGGCTGTTCTGACTTTGATATCTGTTAATGCCATGCGTATTCCCTCCCTGTTGGTACAAGCATTATCGAACCGGAAATACCATCATCTGTACCAACATGTGTTGGTAGATGTACGTTGATATGGGTTGACCTTGAGAGAGTTAATATAGCGGGAAAGGTAGATAAATACTGGATTTCAGACATAAAAAAAGACCTCAGTTGAGGTCTATTTACATACTTTTGGTGCCGAAGGCCGGACTCGAACCGGCACGTATTTCTACGGTTGATTTTGAATCAACTGCGTCTACCGATTTCGCCACTTCGGCACTGAAGAGGTATGCGGAAAACGTTGTGGATTATACCTGTCGCACGCCACCATGCAAGCGCCAGCTTGCACCCACCTCGCTAAGTGCTGAAATTTTCAGCATTGCATACCGCGATGTGTAACCTTTGTCACACTCCAGGCACCCCGCCCTGCCATGCTCTACACTTCCCAGACAACACCAGAGAAGGACCAAAAAATGTCGATGATAAAAAGCTATGCCGCAAAAGAAGCGGGTGGCGAACTGGAAGTTTATGAGTACGATCCCGGTGAACTGAAGCCACAAGATGTTGAAGTGCAGGTGGATTACTGCGGGATCTGCCATTCCGATCTGTCGATGATCGATAACGAATGGGGATTTTCACAATATCCGCTGGTTGCCGGGCATGAGGTGATTGGTCGCGTGGTGGCGCTCGGGAGCGCCGCGCAGGATAAAGGTTTGCAGGTCGGTCAGCGTGTCGGGATTGGCTGGACGGCGCGTAGCTGCGGGCATTGCGATGCCTGTATTAGCGGTAATCAGATCAACTGTGAGCAAGGTGCGGTGCCGACGATTATGAATCGCGGCGGCTTTGCCGAGAAGTTGCGTGCGGACTGGCAATGGGTGATCCCACTGCCAGAAAATATTGATATCGAGTCCGCCGGGCCGCTGTTGTGCGGTGGTATCACGGTCTTCAAACCACTGTTAATGCACCATATCACTGCCACCAGCCGCGTTGGGGTAATTGGTATTGGCGGGCTGGGGCATATCGCTATAAAACTTCTGCACGCAATGGGATGCGAGGTGACAGCCTTTAGTTCTAATCCGGCGAAAGAGCAGGAAGTACTGGCGATGGGTGCCGATAAAGTGGTGAATAGCCGCGATCCGCAGGCACTGAAAGCACTGGCGGGGCAGTTTGATCTCATTATCAACACCGTCAACGTCAGCCTCGACTGGCAGCCTTATTTTGAAGCGCTGACGTACGGCGGTAATTTCCATACGGTCGGTGCAGTTCTCACGCCGCTGTCTGTTCCGGCCTTTACGTTAATTGCGGGCGACCGCAGCGTCTCTGGTTCTGCTACCGGCACACCTTATGAGTTGCGTAAGCTGATGCGCTTTGCCGCCCGCAGCAAGGTTGCGCCGACCACCGAACTGTTCCCGATGTCGAAAATTAACGATGCCATCAAGCATGTGCGCGACGGTAAGGCGCGTTACCGCGTGGTTCTGAAAGCTGACTTCTGATCTCTTTGTCGGGTGCCTGTCGCCCGGCACTTAAATCTCTTTGGAAGGCGTCTCGCAATCTGCTGAATTTAGCGGTGAAGAGTGCGCAGCCGTTGCCTATACTCCAGGCAGGAAACTGGAGGAAATCTCATGAGCGAACCCCTGTTAATTGCCCGCACGCCGGACACAGAACTATTTTTACTGCCGGGAATGGCTAACCGTCACGGGCTGATTACTGGCGCAACGGGGACGGGTAAAACCGTTACGCTGCAAAAACTGGCAGAGTCATTGTCGGAAATCGGCGTGCCGGTGTTTATGGCTGATGTGAAAGGCGATCTGACCGGTATCGCGCAGGCAGGAACGGCGTCGGAAAAACTGCTCGCAAGGCTTAAAAATATCGGCGTCAATGATTGGCAACCGCATGCCAATCCGGTGGTGGTGTGGGATATCTTTGGCGAGAAAGGCCATCCGGTGCGGGCGACGGTTTCGGATCTGGGGCCGCTGTTGCTGGCGCGGCTGTTGAATCTCAACGATGTGCAATCTGGCGTGCTGAATATCATCTTCCGCATTGCTGACGATCAGGGGCTGTTACTGCTCGACTTTAAAGATCTGCGGGCAATTACCCAGTACATCGGCGATAACGCCAAATCCTTCCAGAATCAGTACGGAAATATCAGTAGCGCATCGGTTGGTGCCATCCAGCGCGGGCTGCTGTCGCTGGAACAGCAAGGCGCAGCACACTTCTTTGGTGAGCCGATGCTGGATATCAAAGACTGGATGCGCACCGATGCCAACGGTAAAGGCGTTATCAATATCCTCAGCGCCGAGAAACTTTATCAGATGCCGAAACTGTACGCCGCCAGCCTGCTGTGGATGCTTTCAGAGTTGTATGAACAATTGCCGGAAGCGGGCGATCTGGAGAAACCAAAACTGGTGTTTTTCTTCGACGAGGCACATCTGCTGTTTAACGATGCCCCGCAGGTACTGCTGGATAAGATTGAGCAGGTGATAAGGCTTATTCGCTCAAAAGGCGTGGGCGTCTGGTTCGTTTCGCAAAACCCGTCTGATATTCCGGATAATGTGCTCGGCCAGCTCGGTAATCGCGTTCAGCACGCTTTGCGGGCTTTTACGCCAAAAGATCAGAAAGCAGTGAAGGCAGCGGCGCAAACCATGCGGGCCAATCCGGCATTTGATACCGAAAAGGCAATCCAGGAACTGGGGACCGGCGAGGCGTTAATCTCGTTTCTCGATGCAAAAGGAAGTCCTTCTGTGGTGGAACGGGCGATGGTGATTGCGCCTTGTTCGCGGATGGGACCGGTGACGGAAGATGAGCGCAATGGCTTGATTAACCACTCCCCGGTGTATGGCAAATATGAGGATGACGTGGACCGGGAATCCGCCTATGAGATGTTGCAAAAAGGCTTTCAGGCCAGTACCGAGCAGCAAAATAATCCCCCCGCGAAAGGGAAAGAGGTAGCGGTAGATGACGGCATTCTTGGTGGATTGAAGGATATTTTGTTCGGCACTACCGGACCACGCGGCGGGAAGAAAGATGGTGTGGTGCAAACAATGGCCAAAAGCGCCGCTCGCCAGGTGACGAATCAGATTGTACGCGGGATGTTGGGGAGTTTGCTGGGGGGAAGAAGAAGGTAAGTCAGGTGCGGTCTGTGCCCCTCACCCTAACCCTCTCCCCAAAGGGGCGAGGGGACCGATCGAACTCGTATTTGACTTTATCAACAATGTGAAAGGGAGCTTTCGCTCCCTTGCTTGGTTACGATTTTCTCATTAACAGCCACAGGCTGATTAAGAAGAAGCTGGCGCTTGGCAACAGTGCGCCGATGATCGGCGGGATGCCATAAACCAACGTCAACGGGCCGAAGATCTGGTCCAGTACGTAGAAGACAAAACCGAAGCTGATACCGGTGACCACACGCACGCCCATCGGTACGCTACGCAGTGGGCCAAAGATGAACGACAGCGCCATCAGCATCATCACCGCCACGGATAGCGGCTGGAAGATTTTGCTCCACATGTTGAGCTGATAACGTCCAGCGTCCTGACCGCTCGACTTCAGATACTTCACGTAGTTGTGCAAACCGCTGATTGAGAGTGCATCCGGGTCCAGCGCCACCACGCCCAGTTTGTCTGGCGTGAGGTTGGTTTTCCAGGTGCCGCTCACCGTCTGCGAACCGGTAATCTGTTTCGGATTGGTCAGATCAGATTCATCAACCTGCGACAGACGCCAGACTTTATGTTCCGGGTCAAACTTCGCAGTAGCGGCATAGCGTACGGATTGCAGACGACGATTCTCGTTAAAGGCATAAATGCTGATGCCACCTAACTCTTCGTCACCTTTAACCCGCTCAATGTAGACGAAGTTGTTGCCATCTTTCGCCCATAAGCCTTGCTGGGTAGAGAGCAACGAGCCGCCGTACATCGCCTGCGCACGGTAGTTACGCGCCATCTGTTCGCCCTGCGGCGCAACCCATTCGCCAATCGCCATCGTCAGCAAGACCAGCGGAATGGCGGTTTTCATCACCGACAGCGCCACCTGCATACGGGTAAAACCAGAAGCCTGCATCACCACCAGTTCGCTGCGCTGCGCCAGCATCCCAAGACCAAGCAACGCCCCAAGCAGAGCCGCCATCGGGAAGAAGATCTGCACATCTTTCGGCACGCTCAGCAAGGTATACATTCCTGCGCCTAACGCGTCGTAACTCCCCTGCCCGGCTTTTTTCAACTGATCGACAAACTTGATAATGCCCGACAGCGACACCAGCATGAACAGCGTCATCATGATGGTGGTGAAAATAGTTTTACCGATATAGCGGTCAAGTACGCCAAAAGGTTGCATCACACCGCTCCTTTACGCGAAAAACTGGCGCGCAGGCGGCGGACCGGCACGGTGTCCCAAAGGTTGAGAACAATCGCCAAAGCCAGATAAATCAGGTTAACGGTCCACATCCACAGCGTCGGGTCCAGCTTACCTTTACCACCGTTCGATTTCAGGGAGGTCTGGATCAGGAAGAAAAGTAGATACAGCAGCATGGCTGGCAGCATCGACAGTACGCGTCCCTGACGTGGGTTAACCACGCTCAGCGGTACGACCATAAGTGCCATCATAAACACGGTGAATACCAACGTGATACGCCAGTTCAGTTCTGCGCGAGCACGATCGGTGTCAGTGTTCCACAATGTGCGCATGTCCATCTGGTCGGTATCGTTCGGGTCGAGCGCCACCGCCTGGTGACCAATGATCGCCTGATAATCCTGGAAATCCGTAATGCGGAAATCACGTAACAGTGCAGTGCCTTCGAAGCGCGTTCCCTGGTTGAGAGTGACGACCTGGGAGCCGTCGCGCAGCTGGGTTAAATGTCCGGAATCGGCCACCACCACAGAAGGACGTGCATTACCTTTTGGTCGAATTTGTGCGAGGAACACATCTTTGAAATCGCTGCCGTCAACGCTTTCGATGAACAGCACCGAGCTGCCATTAGTCGCTTGCTGGAATTGCCCTTGCGCCAGCGCCGCCATGCCAGGGTTCGCTTTCGCTTCTGCTAACACTTCATCCTGATGACGCGATGACCACGGTCCCGCCCACATCACGTTAACCGCCGCGACGATTGCCGTGAATACCGCAAGGATCATTGCCGCTTTCACCAGAACCGCTTTGCTCAGGCCGCAGGCATGCATTACCGTAATTTCACTTTCGGTATACAGTTTGCCCAGCGTCATCAGCAGCCCGAGGAACAGGCTTAATGGCAGGATAAGCTGCGCCATTTCCGGCACGCCCAACCCGAGAAGGGAGAGCACCAGATTCGCCGGAATATCGCCGTCAACCGCTGCGCCGAGGATCCTCACTAACTTTTGACAGAAGAAGATCAAAAGCAAGATGAAGAGTATCGCCAGCTGGCTTTTGAGCGTCTCCCGCACCAGATATCTTATGATTATCACTTTAAATACGCCCGTAAAAACTCGTCTTTTGCAGGATTTTAGCTTGTTTCATGGCTTAAACGTCATTTATTCTCTTGAGTCGTCGAAATCGTCGCTAAGATAATTATACTCAACGGATTCACCTCTCAGATTTTGTTCTGACGTGCCAATGCCGTAATAACGTTAAGATTAACACGAAGTCATCGCAACAGCGGACATGAGTTACGAAAGCTTGCAATTCTATCTGTAGCCACCGCCGTTGTCTTTAAGATTCAGGAGCGTAGTGCATGGAGTTTAGTGTAAAAAGCGGTAGCCCGGAGAAACAGCGGAGTGCCTGCATCGTCGTGGGCGTCTTCGAACCACGTCGCCTTTCTCCGATTGCAGAACAGCTCGATAAAATCAGCGATGGGTACATCAGCGCCCTGCTACGTCGGGGCGAACTGGAAGGAAAACCGGGGCAGACATTGTTGCTGCACCATGTTCCGAATGTACTTTCCGAGCGAATTCTCCTTATTGGTTGCGGCAAAGAACGTGAGCTGGATGAGCGTCAGTACAAGCAGGTTATTCAGAAAACCATTAATACGCTGAATGATACTGGCTCAATGGAAGCGGTCTGCTTTCTGACTGAACTGCACGTTAAAGGCCGTAACAACTACTGGAAAGTGCGTCAGGCTGTCGAGACGGCAAAAGAAACGCTCTACAGTTTCGATCAGCTGAAAACGAACAAGAGCGAACCGCGTCGTCCGCTGCGTAAGATGGTGTTCAACGTGCCGACCCGCCGTGAACTGACCAGCGGTGAGCGCGCGATCCAGCACGGTCTGGCGATTGCCGCCGGGATTAAAGCAGCAAAGGATCTTGGCAATATGCCGCCGAATATCTGTAACGCCGCTTACCTCGCTTCACAAGCGCGCCAGCTGGCTGACAGCTACAGCAAGAATGTTATCACCCGCGTTATCGGCGAACAGCAGATGAAAGAGCTGGGGATGCATTCCTATCTGGCGGTCGGTCAGGGTTCGCAGAACGAATCGCTGATGTCGGTGATTGAGTACAAAGGCAACGCGTCGGAAGATGCACGCCCAATCGTGCTGGTGGGTAAAGGTTTAACCTTCGACTCCGGCGGTATCTCGATCAAGCCTTCAGAAGGCATGGATGAGATGAAGTACGATATGTGCGGCGCGGCGGCGGTTTACGGCGTGATGCGTATGGTCGCGGAGCTACAACTGCCGATTAATGTTATCGGCGTGCTGGCAGGTTGTGAAAACATGCCAGGCGGTCGCGCCTATCGTCCGGGCGATGTGTTAACCACCATGTCTGGTCAAACCGTTGAAGTGCTCAACACCGACGCTGAAGGCCGCCTGGTACTGTGCGACGTGTTAACTTACGTTGAGCGTTTTGAGCCGGAAGCGGTGATTGACGTGGCGACGCTGACCGGTGCCTGCGTGATCGCGCTGGGTCATCACATTACTGGTCTGATGGCGAACCACAATCCGCTGGCCCATGAACTGATTGCCGCGTCTGAACAATCCGGTGACCGCGCATGGCGCTTACCGCTGGGTGACGAGTATCAGGAACAACTGGAGTCCAATTTTGCCGATATGGCGAACATTGGCGGTCGTCCTGGTGGGGCGATTACCGCAGGTTGCTTCCTGTCACGCTTTACCCGTAAGTACAACTGGGCGCACCTGGATATCGCCGGTACCGCCTGGCGTTCTGGTAAAGCAAAAGGCGCAACCGGCCGTCCGGTAGCGTTGCTGGCACAGTTCCTGTTAAACCGCGCTGGGTTTAACGGCGAAGAGTAATTGCGTCAGGCAAGGCTGTTATTGCCGGATGCGGCGTGAACGCCTTATCCGACCTACACAGCACTGAACTCGTAGGCCTGATAAGACGCGCAAGCGTCGCATCAGGCAATGCTGTTATTGTCGGATGCGGCGTGAGCGCCTTATCCGACCTACACACAGCACTGAACTCGTAGGCCTGATAAGACACAACAGCGTCGCATCAGGCGCTGCGGTGTATACCTGATGCGTATTTAAATCCACCACAAGAAGCCCCATTTATGAAAAACGCGACGTTCTACCTTCTGGACAATGACACCACCGTCGATGGCTTAAGCGCCGTTGAGCAGCTGGTGTGTGAAATTGCCGCAGAACGTTGGCGCAGCGGTAAGCGCGTGCTCATCGCCTGTGAAGATGAAAAGCAGGCTTACCGGCTGGATGAAGCCCTGTGGGCGCGTCCGGCAGAAAGCTTTGTTCCGCATAATTTAGCGGGAGAAGGACCGCGCGGCGGTGCGCCGGTGGAGATCGCCTGGCCGCAAAAACGCAGCAGCAGCCCGCGCGATATATTGATTAGTCTGCGAACAAGCTTTGCAGATTTTGCCACCGCTTTCACAGAAGTGGTAGACTTCGTTCCTTATGAAGATTCTCTGAAACAACTGGCGCGCGAACGCTATAAAGCCTACCGCGTGGCTGGTTTCAACCTGAATACGGCAACCTGGAAATAATGGAAAAGACATACAACCCACAAGATATCGAACAGCCGCTTTACGAGCACTGGGAAAAGCAGGGCTACTTTAAGCCTAATGGCGATGAAAGCCAGGAAAGTTTCTGCATCATGATCCCGCCGCCGAACGTCACCGGCAGTTTGCATATGGGTCACGCCTTCCAGCAAACCATCATGGATACCATGATCCGCTATCAGCGCATGCAGGGCAAAAACACCCTGTGGCAGGTCGGTACTGACCACGCCGGGATCGCTACCCAGATGGTCGTTGAGCGCAAGATTGCCGCAGAAGAAGGTAAAACCCGTCACGACTACGGCCGCGAAGCTTTCATCGACAAAATTTGGGAATGGAAAGCGGAATCCGGCGGCACCATTACCCGTCAGATGCGCCGTCTCGGCAACTCCGTCGACTGGGAGCGTGAACGCTTCACGATGGACGAAGGCCTGTCCAATGCGGTGAAAGAAGTTTTCGTTCGTCTGTATAAAGAAGACCTGATTTACCGTGGCAAACGCCTGGTAAACTGGGATCCGAAACTGCGCACCGCTATCTCTGACCTGGAAGTGGAAAACCGCGAATCGAAAGGTTCGATGTGGCACATCCGCTATCCGCTGGCTGACGGCGCGAAAACCGCAGACGGTAAAGATTATCTGGTGGTTGCGACTACCCGTCCGGAAACCCTGTTGGGCGATACCGGCGTGGCCGTTAACCCGGAAGATCCGCGTTACAAAGACCTGATTGGCAAATATGTCATTCTACCGCTGGTTAACCGTCGTATTCCGATCGTTGGCGACGAACACGCCGACATGGAAAAAGGCACCGGCTGCGTGAAAATCACTCCGGCGCACGACTTTAACGACTATGAAGTGGGTAAACGTCACGCGCTGCCGATGATCAACATCCTGACCTTTGACGGCGATATCCGTGAAAGCGCCCAGGTGTTCGATACCAAAGGTAACGAATCTGACGTTTATTCCAGCGAAATCCCGGCAGAGTTCCAGAAACTCGAGCGTTTTGCTGCACGTAAAGCAGTCGTTGCTGCGGTTGACGCACTCGGCCTGCTGGAAGAAATTAAACCGCACGACCTGACCGTTCCTTACGGCGACCGTGGCGGCGTAGTTATCGAACCAATGCTGACCGACCAGTGGTACGTGCGTGCCGATGTACTGGCGAAACCGGCGGTTGAAGCGGTTGAGAACGGCGACATTCAGTTCGTACCGAAGCAGTACGAAAACATGTACTTCTCCTGGATGCGCGATATTCAGGACTGGTGTATCTCTCGTCAGCTGTGGTGGGGTCACCGTATCCCTGCATGGTACGACGAAGCAGGTAACGTTTATGTTGGCCGCAACGAAGAAGAAGTGCGCAAGGAAAATAACCTCGGTGCCGACGTTGCCCTGCGTCAGGACGAAGACGTTCTCGACACCTGGTTCTCTTCTGCACTGTGGACCTTCTCTACCCTTGGCTGGCCGGAAAACACCGACGCCCTGCGTCAGTTCCACCCAACCAGCGTGATGGTATCCGGCTTCGACATCATCTTCTTCTGGATTGCCCGCATGATCATGATGACCATGCACTTCATCAAAGATGAAAATGGCAAACCGCAGGTGCCGTTCCACACTGTTTACATGACCGGTCTGATTCGTGACGACGAAGGCCAGAAGATGTCCAAATCCAAGGGTAACGTTATCGACCCGCTGGATATGGTTGACGGTATTTCGCTGCCAGAACTGCTGGAAAAACGTACCGGCAATATGATGCAGCCGCAGCTGGCGGACAAAATCCGTAAGCGCACCGAGAAACAGTTCCCGAACGGCATTGAGCCGCACGGCACCGATGCCCTGCGCTTCACCCTGGCGGCGCTGGCGTCTACCGGTCGTGACATCAACTGGGATATGAAGCGCCTGGAAGGTTACCGTAACTTCTGTAACAAGCTGTGGAACGCCAGCCGCTTTGTGCTGATGAACACAGAAGGTCAGGATTGCGGCTTTAACGGCGGCGAAATGACACTGTCGCTGGCGGACCGCTGGATTCTGGCAGAGTTCAACCAGACCATCAAAGCGTACCGCGAAGCGCTGGACAGCTTCCGCTTCGATATCGCTGCAGGCATTCTGTATGAGTTCACCTGGAACCAGTTCTGTGACTGGTATCTGGAGCTGACCAAGCCGGTAATGAACGGTGGCACCGAAGCCGAACTGCGCGGTACTCGCCATACGCTGGTGACTGTACTGGAAGGTCTGCTGCGCCTCGCGCATCCGATCATTCCGTTCATCACCGAAACCATCTGGCAGCGTGTGAAAGTACTTTGCGGTATCACTGCCGACACCATCATGCTGCAGCCGTTCCCGCAGTACGATGCATCTCAGGTTGATGAAGCCGCACTGGCCGACACCGAATGGCTGAAACAGGCGATCGTTGCGGTACGTAACATCCGTGCAGAAATGAACATCGCGCCGGGCAAACCGCTGGAGCTGCTGCTGCGTGGTTGCAGCGCGGATGCAGAACGTCGCGTAAATGAAAACCGTGGCTTCCTGCAAACCCTGGCGCGTCTGGAAAGCATCACCGTGCTGCCTGCCGATGACAAAGGTCCGGTTTCCGTTACGAAGATCATCGACGGCGCAGAGCTGCTGATCCCGATGGCTGGCCTCATCAACAAAGAAGATGAGCTGGCGCGTCTGGCGAAAGAAGTGGCGAAGATCGAAGGCGAAATCAGCCGTATCGAGAACAAGCTGGCGAATGAAGGCTTTGTCGCCCGCGCACCGGAAGCGGTCATCGCGAAAGAGCGTGAGAAGCTGGAAGGCTATGCGGAAGCGAAAGCGAAGCTGATTGAACAGCAGGCTGTTATCGCCGCGCTGTAATCAACACAGTAATGAAAACGAAGGCCGGAGCATGCTCCGGCCTTTTTTATCTCTTACAGAAATGGTAAAGAAGGCATAATTCCCCGTGAAATACTGGCTAAGAAGCCTTTATCTGGTTGTTCTTCTTTATTGATTAAAGGAAGGTCATCCAAATCGCCCAGCAAATACGTATTTTTTGCCTGCCAGTCAATCATCCATATTTTCAGCAGTGGATAAGCCAGACCGCCCGTAATCCCGGATATCACTACCAACGCACACATGCGATAAAGCATACCGTGGTAAGTTAAAGTTGAGCGAAAACGAATACGCCCATCATTCAGTGACAGGTTGCTCATAAAATGATTTCGCAACGATACCGTTAAATAACTGGTGCTAACAGCAATCCCAAAATAATAGATTAACTGCGCGATTATCATTTTACGTTGCATTTCCATAAATTGCTGTAAATTCTCAATATCATCATTTGCATACACAAAACTATCATACGCATTTAATATTTGATCGAAGATAATATAACCAGCAACAGCGAGAAAAGGTAATAAAGCTAAAAATGCGAGAATGGCATATTTTATACAATACGTAGTATCTAATTTCACCTTGAAACGATGTATACCGAAACTGGTATTGCTCCAGAGAAAACTCATTACCAGACTATATAAAGTACCATTAAAAATACCAATGGAAACAATACCAACTATTGCCATCAGAACCACAGATATAATAACACTACTTGAACTATTGGCATGTAGCATCTTTGTCGAGATAAAGAAAACAGTCCCCATCCCAATGGCCATTAAAATCGGCAAGAAAAAGGTTACCCACCAGAACCTTTTCAAAGAGCAATTAAAACTAAATCTTACGCCGTTGAGACTGGTCATCAAGGCCTGATAACGCAGTCCTTTTGCTGCCATAAATATAAGCAAAACCAACAGTGACAAAGTCAAAACACAGCCAACAAGCGGCATATCTGCTGACACTGTCATTAAGATTGCGAAATAGAAAAAAACAAAAACAAGACAACTAACAAAAACATTCCCACCGGTAATTCCATAAGAAAATCGTTGTCCGTTAACTTCCATATTAGCATAGAGATAACGCTTACATTTCATTAATGCCCATGGTAAATAGATACCTAGCGTTATAATCGTTAACAACACATTCACCACACAAATAAGAAAATATCTCTCACCTGTGCCATGAAAAACAAACGAATGGGACGGAACATCCATTTCATTAATAACTTGAGCCATAAAAATTCCCTGAATTAAAAAATCCATTGATATAATTTATAGATACAGACAGTAAAATGTTCTGCCACGTTACAATACTCTTATCAGTAATAGGCTGGCAAAAACTTTATTACTTTATAAGTCGCTTGCGCACGTAAGAAGAGAGTGGTATTAAACAAATGTATAATTACTTTATTTTTATTGGGTTAAACTATGAATAACATTGCGCCGCAATCACCTGTAATGCGTCGCCTGACGCAGCAGGATAATCCCGCCATCGCCCGCGTCATTCGTCAGGTATCCGCCGAATACGGTCTTACCGCTGATAAAGGCTACACCGTCGCCGATCCGAACCTTGACGAGTTGTATCAAGTGTATAGTCAGCCTGGCCATGCATATTGGGTGGTTGAGTTCGATGGTGAAGTGGTCGGCGGCGGTGGGATTGCGCCATTAGCAGGTAGTGAATCGGACATTTGCGAACTGCAAAAGATGTATTTTCTTCCGGCTATTCGCGGTAAAGGGCTGGCGAAAAAACTGGCCTTAATGGCGATGGAGCAGGCACGAGAGATGGGCTTCAAACGCTGCTATCTGGAAACGACCGCTTTTTTAAAGGAAGCCATTGCGCTTTATGAGCATTTGGGCTTTGAGCATATCGACTATGCGCTTGGCTGCACGGGCCATGTCGATTGTGAAGTGCGGATGCTACGCGAACTCTAAAAAAATGCCCGCTAGTGTGTGCTATCGGGCATTTTAATCAATTAATTAGTGGCGAACCCCGTCATCGTCTTCATCGACAAAATCTTCATCGTCGCCGTCTTCGCCGTTAGGATCTTCAAAGTAAGTGCCCCAACCGTCGTACTCAACGTCAAATTTCTCCGCCAGCGTCATCAGTTGTTCAACCTGGGCATCGATCAGATCGGCATTCAACGCGCACTCGCTGAGGATGTCGCAGCAAATCACGATATCACCATCTTCAACTTCCAGCTCTTCTGGATCGGTCACTTCATAACCAAGTTTAAACGCTTCAACTGCTGCTTTTTCCAGGGTTTCCAGATCGTCTGCGGAAAGATGGTGTTCGATGGTGTACAGCGCGTCCGGATCGCTGCCATCTTCCAGTAATTCTTCAATAATCAAACGTGTTTCTTCACGCTGTTCTTCCAGTTGTTCCGGGTTTGCCATGGCTCATTCCTCTTAATGTCCTGCCGATACTCTTATTGTCACACACCACTGACATTGCCTCCACCTTTGTGACAAAGATTTATGCTTTAGACTTGCAAATGAATAACCATCCATATAAATTGAATTTTAATTCATTGAGGCGTTAGCCACAGGAGGGATCTATGTCTGGGTTTTATCATAAGCATTTCCTGAAATTACTCGATTTCACGCCAGCTGAACTCAACAGCCTGCTGCAGTTAGCCGCGAAGCTGAAAGCCGATAAGAAAAGTGGTAAAGAAGAAGCCAAACTCACTGGTAAAAACATCGCGCTCATCTTCGAAAAAGACTCGACTCGTACCCGATGCTCTTTCGAAGTTGCCGCATATGACCAGGGTGCTCGCGTTACTTATCTCGGCCCAAGCGGCAGCCAGATTGGTCATAAAGAGTCGATTAAAGACACTGCCCGCGTGCTTGGTCGCATGTATGACGGTATTCAGTATCGCGGCTATGGTCAGGAGATTGTCGAAACACTGGCGGAATACGCTGGCGTGCCAGTATGGAACGGCCTGACCAATGAGTTCCACCCCACCCAGCTGCTGGCGGATCTTCTCACCATGCAAGAGCATTTGCCCGGTAAAACATTCAACGAAATGACGCTGGTCTATGCAGGTGACGCACGTAACAACATGGGAAACTCGATGCTTGAAGCTGCGGCGCTTACCGGTCTGGATTTGCGTCTGGTCGCGCCAAAGGCATGCTGGCCGGAAGCTGCGCTGGTTACGGAATGCCGCGCCCTGGCACAGCAAAATGGCGGGGATATTACGCTGACGGAAGATGTAGCCAAAGGAGTTGAAGGTGCTGACTTTATCTATACCGATGTATGGGTGTCGATGGGTGAAGCAAAAGAGAAATGGGCGGAACGGATTGCATTGCTGCGTGATTATCAGGTGAACAGCAAGATGATGCAGTTGACTGGTAACCCGGAGGTCAAATTCCTCCACTGCCTGCCCGCGTTTCATGACGACCAAACGACGCTTGGTAAGAAAATGGCGGAAGAATTTGGCCTACATGGCGGAATGGAAGTGACTGATGAGGTCTTCGAATCTGCCGCCAGCATTGTTTTTGATCAGGCGGAAAACCGTATGCATACCATCAAAGCGGTGATGGTCGCGACGCTCAGTAAATAATTGATATCGCTATAAAGATGCCGGGAAATACAAAACTATCCCGGCATCACATTATTTTATGTAGTAATAGTTCTATTCTACCACCCAAATTTTTCTATTACTATACGTAAATCTTCCGGAGGATTTAATTTTCCCAACTGTTCATTATTAATATATTCATATATTCATATATTCATATATATTGATTTTGCCATTCCGGAGGATTTTCATCATTCTTGTT
>ERZ791914.194-NODE-194-length-70532-cov-53.539211_pt1 | contig 70532 bp, 51 predicted proteins | sample MGYA00510140_ERZ791914 | MGnify/ENA primary metagenome ERZ791914 (study PRJEB30046, sample SAMN00792079) | human gut metagenome | study: EMG produced TPA metagenomics assembly of the A metagenome-wide association study of gut microbiota in type 2... | reverse complement strand
TGGGCTCAGATAACTGAGTCCATTTTTTCGATGAGGCTATTATGTTACAGCCCCCTCTTTTTATACCCTGATTCAGGCTCTGAGCTCACTGATAAGGGTAGATCCCAGAATGAGGACAGCACCAATTATCGTGCTGACAGCCAGCGGTTCCTGTAAAAACAAGGCCGACAGAAATACAGCGACAATCGGGTCAATATAGGTCAGGATAGCTACGGTCTGTGCTTTTAAATATCCCATAGCGCCAAAAAATAAGGAGTAGGCAAAGCCTGTAACAAACAGACTCAGTACGAGAAGCAGGAATAACTGGAAAGGTGTACAGGACAAGGCAGACCAGTTTTCCGTAATAAGCGTATAGGGCAGCAGGACTACGGCAGCTGCAGCCAGCTGGATAATGGTTTTATCATAAGCCGAAATAGGAGAAAATTTCTTATTGCACACGATAACAGAAGCATAAAATACCGCTGCACCAAGCGCAAAAAAGACTCCTGACAAGTCCGTAATGTCCGATAACCCGTTTTCAAAAATACCGCTGACGAACATCATCCCCAGAAGGGCCAGCAGCACACAAACGACCTTTCGTGCCGTAAGGGTTTCGTGTAGCAGCACAGGAGATACGAGAATCACGAATACCGGTGCCATATAATAGCAGATAGAGGCAATGGCCAGCGTCGTGTGACGGAACGCCTCAAATAGTAAAATCCAGTTAATACCGATACAAATGCCGGAAATAATCAGCAATTTCAGGTTATCGCGGATCTGCTCCTTTGACATGGGCATATGCCGGAACCGGACCAGCAAAAATAAGAACGCCGCCCCTAATGAAGCCCGGCTGAGTGCTATAATGCTGGATGGCAGGGGAATATAATGAACGAACAATCCCACTGTCCCAAAGACAAACATAGAAAAAATAAGATACCCTCTGGCATGTGATTCCAATGAATACACCTTCCCCACCCCTTCTTGAACCAGAACGATTCGCGCTCGATTCTTTAAAAACTATATTAATTATATAATTAAAAAACGCCCTTCTGACCGGCAGGATTGCCCATATCCTGTCAGCCAGAAGGGAAACACCGATTGTACTGTACATACGGTGTCGTCACGATACCTGTTCTTACTTATCCATTCCATCCGGTATCTGCTGTTCCATCACCTTGGTCGTCTGATGCCAGGCACGGAAAAAATAGGTCTGGGGAATCAGGCTTTTTGGCAGATATATGGCCAGTATCACAAAGGTAAGGAAGAAAATCAGAACACTGGCATTCCGTTTGAGTGTCGGAAGAGAAATAAAAATCTTTGCATTAAACTTAAAAATAAAATATCCCAGGAAATAGTAAAAGACGACTATCCCCACGACCATAGGCCATCCTAAATCCGTACATACTTGTTGTACATACGCTCCCAATGATTCAGTACGTAATGTAAGGATTGCCTGTTCGGTTATACAAGTCCCATAGAGGGAAAAATGTATGACCTGACATAAGGGAATAAACATCAGGAGTTGTGATAATATGGTCGTGCAGGACTGAAAAAGACGGCAATGCCTGCGTCCGGCAGTCAGCTGCTGCGCTGACATCAGAAACAGTGCAGCATAGCAGCCAAACAATATATCCGCCATGGGATCCAGTCTGGGAGCACTCTCACGCTGGAGATACATCAGTAATGGCGTAGTCAGAGCCCAGCTCATGCCCGTAAGGAATTGTGTCAGCCAGAGCCGGGAAAGAAGAGTCTTACCGCTGATCTGCTGTACGACATAAAACAACAGCATCGGAGGTATCAGCTGTCTCGTAGCCAGGCTCACATCATGGATATCCTGTCCTGTCGATGTACCATAATACAAAAGAAAACAGGCGGCGTACAAGAACAGGCATTGTGCAATAAAGCGTATATTCTGGTTGCGTGAAATACGTGGTGTATTGTCAGGTATGTTCTCAGTCATGTACATTGATGTTCCTTTAAAAACTACATAGTATAGGTTTATTATACCATGACAAAAGCATAATGAAAATACGCAGACCATAAAATAAACTTGACGATATAAATAATTCATGTTATACTACATTAGTGTTGCATGTTAAGTATTACATGGAGCGGTATCGAAGTGGTCATAACGGGGCTGACTCGAAATCAGTTAGGCCGAAAGGTCTCGTGGGTTCGAATCCCACCCGCTCCGCCAGATAAAAAGCGCACTCATAAGCCATTAACGAAGCTTATGGGTGCGCTTTTTCTATGTCCGGAATACGGAGTTATTTTTATCCCATTCTTCTGTATTCTTTGTTTTTATCTTTTATTCCATGATATTTTATAGTACGATATGCATAGATACAGTCAGGAGGAGTAAACATGCATACAACTATGGTTACCCAATTAATTCCCGGACATGGTTTGAGACTAAAAGGCCAGGAATTACAAAATTATATTACAGCGGAAGTAAAGCGGATGCGGGCCGGTAAAAAAGATTACCACTTGAACATCCCTGCCGGATGGAAAAAATCAGAACATATGATTAACGACATCATCGTTGAAGAATTCCGTACAACGTCTCAATCCAATCTCGTTCTGCTACAGTTCCATGGTGGCGGTTATACCGGCGCCATGCACGATAAGTGGCGAGTCAGCGCGATTCTGCAAGCATCCCTTGTTAATGCCAAAGTTGCTTATTGTGTAAATTACCGGCTGGCACCAACTTATGTATATCCGGCTGCATTAGAGGATGCTCTTGCTGTTTATAATTATATTTTAGAACAGGGGACAGATGCAAAGGACATCATCCTTATTGGCGATTCTGCCGGTGCCAACCTGGCCATTGAAACAGTGATGTTTCTTCGGGATCACAATATTAGTCTTCCCCGTGTTTTGCTTCTGCAGTCTCCCTGGGTGGATTTAGGTACCAGCCAGGCATCGCGAACGAGTAATAGAGAAAAAGATCAGATTTTAGGTCGTACTGCACCACTGTATCCGGAAATACTGAAACCATCCTATGCCGGCAGCCTTTCAGTAGATGATCCACATCTTTCCCCCATCAACGGCAATCTGGCCGGTCTGCCACCCATGCTCATCCAGACCGGGGGCAATGAAATATTTCTCAGCGAAGATGAAGAATTTGCCCATAAAGCCGCCCGTGCAGGCGTGCATGTTACACTAAGCATATATCCCGGGATGCCACATAATTTCGGTATCTGTTTACCTGAATTAGAAGAATCCGTACAATCAGAATACGAAATCAGAGATTTTGTCCGTCATTATACAGAGAATAACTGACACCAACGCCAAAAAAACACCTTTCAACCTGTCACGTCCGATTGCCCAGGGAACGGGCGGCGCATCGTTTTAGTGTTTTAGCTTCGTCCGCAGCGATATGATAGTCCGTATAGGGTATAACCTTCTCTTGGATAAATGTATCTGATTGCGCCAGTAATTTTTCTGGTTGCAGCTGGGGAGCCAGTTCTTCCAGTCCGGGGTAGGCGTCGCCTTGATTCCAATCATGCTGCCGGTTATAGGGACAAATGTCCTGACAGCTGTCACACCCACAGATCCAGGTGCCGCAGTTCTTATCATCCAGCCCGGGTGAGAGTTCCCCTTTGGCAAAAGTAGTAATAAAAGAGACGCATTCCAGTGGGCTCATGGTAAACGGTCCTTTCAGGGCTCCGCTGGGGCAATGCGCTTGACATAAATGACAGCTTTCGGCACATGGCCGTATATCCGGTACATGATGACACCAGGCCTTCTGGTCTGTCACATACCCCACCAGCTCCACAAAAGAGCCTTTTTTCGTATAGAAAAAATTATTTTTACGAATAATCCCCAGGCCCGCCATCATGGCCGCATACCGCAAGGGACCAATGCTGCGATGTCCAAATTGACTACCTCCTTCACAGCGGATTCCCTGCTCCTTAAACCACGTTTCAAAGTCTCTACGCGCAGCGAGACTCTCTTTACAGACACCATTACTGGGTGACAGGAAAAAAGCTTTACCATATTTTCCCCGCAGCGAAGCGGGAAAGCGGTACTTGCCTAACCAATACGTACCAATGATTACCGATTTAGCCCAAGGGAACCGTTTCTTAATATTCGCAAAATCTCCCATTCTCTGATAAAAAAAGGCGCTGGACGGAACTTTCTCTTCCCGTTCTTGTAACCGCTGTTGAAATCCATCCATATCATCTATCGGAATGATTCCACAATCATCAAAGCCACAGGCCAATGCCTTATCGTAAATGACCTGCCCTAATTTATCCGTGTCCATGTTTATCTCTCCTTCTCTTCTTATATCGTGTATATACACGAAAAATAAAAAATATATCTATTCCATTAGCTGGGCTAATAAATCTTCTAATTGGCTCATTTTCTTTTTCCCTAAGCGGGATTCCAATTGCTGCTGCGCTTGTTGCCAATATCCATAGGCCTGCGCAAACACGGCTTGTCCCTGCGCTGTCAGTTGAACGAGTCTTCGCCGCCCTGTAGCAGGGAGCGTTTCCATCAATCCTCGTTTCGTAAGCAGCGTAATATTCCGGGAAAGAGTCGTCCGGTCCAAATTCATGGTTAAGGCTAATTCTGTAATTGATAAAGGGCCTAATTCTTTACTATGCCAGAGAATAGAATACTGTTGCACCGTAATCCCTGCTTCTTGCAAATACTTGTCGTATAAAGCCGTAACGGCCAAGGTAACTTGCCGTAAATTGAAGCAATGACATTGCCGTAAATGAAATTTCTTATTGGCATTACATTCTTGATTCATGTTCTATCCTCTCATCGTGTATATGCACTATATTATCATCAGTCACCGATTTCGTCAAGAACCGGCCGGTTCTTTTTGCTATCTTTCATTTCGCCTTTTCCGTGTATCAGAAAAAATACAACAGGGAATCCTGCTTTTTCCACTTAGATTCTCTGCCGTAATCCTTTTTCCTGCCTATGCCCTGATTTCCGTGCCGTTCTTGAAGTTCACCCGGATGTCCCGGGTTTACCAACACAAAACACACCTGCCTCTTATCTATTCATCCATATAGCTCTCTGAGTGTGATATAATAAATGCATAAAAAATTCTGCATAGGGCAGTAAATCATCGAGGCATTCCTTATGAAATCGTATTATACAATAGGTGAAACGGCAAAACTACTAGGAGTGACAACACAGACCCTGCGGCATTATGAAAAAATCGGTATTTTACAACCCCGTAAAATAGATTCACATACGGGATACCGCTATTACTCATTTGATCAGTTCCATATCATTGACCGGGTAAAATATCTTCAGGGATTAGGCCTGCATCTGAACGATATCGGCCAAATCATCAAAAAAGGGACCGTTGCCGGCCTTCTGCCTGCCCTGGAAAAAGAATGGCAGAAATCCTATCAGGAACTGGAACAGATTCAGAACCGCATCAAAGATATCGAATGGTACATCGAATATTTTACCTATCTCAGTAAAATAGATGATTCCAGCATTTTGTATCATCTCCATCTGCCGGAACGCCATATCATCCAGGTACCCTGCTACGATACAGACGCCCTGGCCGATATGGAAATCCGCCTGGCGAAAGCCAAAGGTTCTTCCCGTCTCCATCACTTACCTTACCGGAGACAATATGGATATATTCTTTCTATTTCTGATTTGTTCGCCAGCCGTTTTCATCCTACACAGTATTTTATTTATCTGAAACACCGCCCGGATCAGTATCTTCCAGAATATAAAAAGCTGCCTGCCGGCGAATACATCTGTTTTCGCACCCAGATTCTAAAAGAACATTGGGATACGACACTGCTGCATAACTTTTTCTCTGATATGAATCGGCCGGAGCTTGCCCTGGCCTTGGAATTCGAAGATAATCTGGTTGAATATCAGGATGCCCAGTACGAAGTACAAATATATTCTCCTGAACAAAATCAAACTTTATAGCAGGAATAAGGTTGTATGATATATCTTCTCCCTGATGCATACATTTTCTTTTGTAAAAGAGCTAAAAAGCATATTATCGATGAAATAATTGCAAGAATAGGCTGAGAATTTCCTCAGCCTATTCTTTTTTTGCAACAAAAAATGATTTGACTTGTTTCTTACCAGAAGGTTTATGCTCTATTCATAGCAAAAACATCGTTTTGCAAGTACTACCATTGTTTTTAGGAGGATACCATCATGAACCCATCTGTATCAAGAGAAACTCAAATTCTGTACGTCGGCAGTGAACCACAATTACCAGTAGAACATCCGGAAACGCCGCCTATCTATCCTTCGACGGCCAATATCATTCAGGACATGGATGATTACGACCGTGCTAACAAAGGAGAAAAGTATTATTATTGCCGCACAGCCAATCCAAACCGCGACGGCGTAGTCCAGGCCGTATCGTATCTTGAACATGGTGAACAGTCTCTGGTCTGCTCATCCGGCATGGCTGCTATTTCAACAACCATCCTGTCGCTGGTCAAAGCTGGCGACCATATTATCACCAGCAATGCCATCTATGGGGAAACGATTGAATTATTTGATCGTATTGTAAAAAAATTTGGTGTTGAGGTGACTTATGTTGACCTGACCGATCCCGATGCCGTAGAACAGGCCATACAGAAAAATACGCGTCTCATCTATACAGAAATCATTACTAATCCGCTGATCCGCATCATCGATATCGATGCCATTACCCGTATCGCCCACAAAGCAGGGGCTCTTGTCGTCGTTGACAGCACATTTACGACACCATTTGCTATCTGTCCTCTCGAGCACGGTGCCGATATTGTCGTACACAGCATGACAAAATACTTCGGTGGTCACAGCGATATTACGGCCGGCTGCATTACCGGGCCCAAAAAATTGATGAAAAAAATCTATTCCGACTATCTTCTCTTCGGTGGCTGTCTGGATCCACAAAATTCCTGGCTTCTCCTTCGCAGTATCCGCACCATGGAAATGCGTGTCACCCGCCAGTTTGCCAATGCTCAGGCACTGGCTGAAGCCCTGCAAGCCGACCCGCATGTCCGCTATGTCAATTATCCGACTCTTCCCAACCACCCTCAGCATAAGTTGGCTGAAACATTACTGCCCCATGGCTGCGGTGCCATGCTCAGTTTCCGAGTGGAAGATGACCGGCAGAAAGTCAATGAATTCATGCACCGCTTGAAAGTAGTCAAATATCTGGGAACGCTGGGTGGCTATCGTACAACCATCGCCCATCCTGCTACGGCATTCCGCTTTGACTTTACCCCGCAGCAGCTTCGAGATATGGGTATGGAAGAAGGTCTGATCCGTATTTCATCGGGCATAGAATCAACAGAAGACCTGATTGCTGATTTCAAACAGGCGTTATCCGTATTTGATACCGTAAGATAAGGCGGTGATACCTATGCTAAAAAACATCAATCTGCCCATCGCACTGTTAGCCGTCGGCTTGTTGTTTGCTCTGGTCATACCAATGGTTCTGGCACCGGAAGGAACAGCATATGTCATCAGTATTTTCTATAATATTATGACCATAGACTTTCCCTGGGCACTCATGCTCATTGCCTTCTTAAGCGCCGTCTTTGCCATCTTCATCATGTTTTCCAAATACGGAGATATCCGCCTCGGTGGAAATGGTGCCAAGCCACATTATAAGACATTCTCCTGGGCAGCCATGAATATGTGTTCAGCTGCAGGTGCCGGTATTTTCATCTTTGGTATGGTCGAATGGATGTATTATGTCAAAACTCCGCCTTTTGGAGTCATTCCCGATTCAGTACAAGCCTACGAATATGCTTCAGCTTACGGTATGTTCCACTGGGGATTTTCCGCATGGGCCATTTATCTTCCCGTCTCACTGGCACTCGGTTACATGTTCTGGAATAAAAAAGTAGACTCACTCAATTTGTCTGATTTATGCAAATCCGTATTAAAAGGCGATAGTCTTCCAGTCCGTATCATCCGCAAAATTATCGACGGGCTCGTCGCTTTTGGATATATTGGTGGCCTCGTCTGCACAGTCGGGTTGGGCACATCGATTCTGGCAGAACTGGCCGGATACCTGCTGGGTTTTGAAGTCACCTTTACACTGCGCATCGCCGTTATCCTCATTTTCTGCCTCTTCTTCATACTTTCCACATCCAAGAGCATTGCCAAAGGGATCAGTATCATCAGTGACTTCAATGTCAAACTGGCACTGGGATTCTTCATCTTTATTCTTCTCGTCGGCCCTACTTCATTTATTCTCAACAATTTCACTATGGCTGTCGGGACCAATATCCGGGAATTCGTGCACATGAGTTTTAATACCGACGCCATTGCCCAGACAGGGTTTGTCCAGCAGTGGACTGTATTTTACTGGGCCTGGTATCTGGGCTGTACGATTTCTGACGGCTTATGGCTGGCCCGTGTTTCCTATGGCCGTACGTTCCGGGAAATCGCAATCGTCCGCTGCATCTGGACGACACTGGCCTGCTGGCTTGCCTTTGCCATTCTGGGAAATTACGGAATGCATCAGGAATTGACAGGAGTGCTCTCGTTGTCACAGCTCGTCATTGACAGTGGCAATAATGCGGCCGTCCTGGCAGTACTCAAAACATTGCCTCTTTCGTCATTGGCAATCGTCGTGTACATGGCCGTCGTCTTCATCACACTGGCCTGCGGTGCTACAGCGGCTTCTACGGTCGTTGCGACACTCACTTCTAAGAATTTGAAAAATGATGAAGAACCTGCAAGCTGGTATAAAGTATTCTGGGCATTTCTCGTACTGCTTTTGCCCGTCGGTATTCTGTTTTTGGAACACATGGTGCCCGGGCTCAATGTTCTTACTACCATCCAGTCCGTTACGACGATTATGGCTATACCACTTTCTGCCGTTATCGTGCTTCTGCTGGTTACATTTTATAAGACCTTGCGAAAAGACATCCGTAAAAAAGAATTATATGTTGATGACATCAATAAAGATAAGTGGAATTCTGTATAAGCGCTGATGAAAACACGGACTCTCCCCTGATATAACTATAAAAACAGGGACATCACATGAATACCTGATAAATTCATATGATGTCCCTGTTTTCATTTTTGCTTTATATACTTCTAACCGTTACATTCCTGTTTAGCGGCTATGATTTTGGCAGCCCGGTCTACAATGATTTCGGCCAGGGCAAATTTGCTCATTTTTTCCAGTTTTTCGACGCGGCCGTCTGCATAAAGCAGCGTGCCGATATTGGTTGTTCCCTGGAATCCGGCGCCTTTGGCACTGACATCGTTGGCTACGAGCATATCGAGATGTTTCTTTTTCAGTTTGGCTGTTCCGTATTCGATGACATTAGTCGTTTCTGCGGCAAAGCCAATGAGTACCTGATGCGTTTTGCGCTGTCCCAGTCCGTAAAGGATATCGGGGTTCTTTTCCAGCTTCAGGTTCAGTACATCATCATTTTTCTTGATCTTGTTCTTAGCCGGGGCTGCTGACCGGTAATCGGCTACGGCAGCTGCCTTGATGACCAGGTCACAGTCATCGTAATAGGCATCGACAGCTGCTTTCATATCCCGTGTACTGCCTACATCGATGCGGCGGCTGACGCCGGGTGGTGTTTCCAGATGGTCATTGGAACCTGCGATAAGAGTCACATCGGCACCAGCCAGTACGGCTGCTTTTGCCAGGGCAAATCCCATGCGTCCACTGGAATGATTGCCAATAAACCGTACGGGGTCAATCGGTTCCCGTGTGCCACCAGCAGTGACAATGACTTTTTTACCCACCAGAGTATTCGTGCGACAGACGGTCAGTTCAATGCGATCCACGATTTCTTCCGGTTCCGGCAGCCTGCCGATGCCAATGATACCACAGGCGAGATGTCCACTGGCCGGTTCCATGATTTCATAGCCAAAGCGTTTCAACTTAGCCATGTTGTCCTGTACGACCGGATTCAGATACATGTTGCTGTTCATAGCCGGTGCAAAAAGTACCGGGGCTTTCGTAGCCATGATTGTTGTCGATAACATGTCATCGGCTATGCCGCTGGCAACTTTGCCGATAATATTTGCCGTCGCCGGGGCGATGACAAAGATATCGGCCCAGCGGGCCAAAGCAATATGTTCCACATTAAATTCCGGTGTATCGTCAAACATGGACACTGCTACCGGGTTGCCACTGATTTCACGCATGGTCAACGGTGTAATCAGTTTCGTGGCATGTTCTGTCATGATGCATTTTACTTCAGCACCGCGCTGGCGCAGCAGGCTGGCGATGTGGGCCGCCTTAAAAGCCGCTATACCGCCACAGATGCCCAGTACGACGTGTTTATTTTCCAACAGCATAAGATGCCTCCTTATTTTATGCCAGCCTTGGGAGCTTCATAGGTAATCTTACCCTGGTCGATTTCTTCCATAGCGATGGATACGACTTTTGTCGTGTCTACATCGACAAGGGGTTTGTCGCCATCGGTAAGCTGGCGGGCCCGTTTTGCTGCCAGCGTAACCAGCGTGTACTTGCTATCTACCCGTTTCATCAACGATTCCAGTGTCGGTTTAATTAACATGATGCATCTCTCCTATTTCTTGTACAAATCTCTAATAGCAGCAATCTTACAGGTATTGCGTGATGTCTTCATTTCTTCTGCCGTAAGGATAGCGGCCGCTTCATCTATGGAAGAAGACAGGTCGTCATTGACAATGAGATAGTCATACTGTTCTATCCACTGCAACTCATCACTGGCCTTGGAAAGGCGCCCGGCAATGACCTCTTCCGTATCGGTCTTCCTGTCCCTGAGGCGCCGGGCCAGTACGTCCATGCTGGGCGGCACGATATAAATGAATACCCCCTGAGGATACTTCTGTTTGACCTGCATAGCCCCCTGGATATCAATTTCCAGCATGACATGCTTTCCTTCGTTCAACATGCGGAATACATAATCTTTCGGCGTACCATAATAATGGTCATACACTTTGGCATGTTCCAGGAACGCATCTTGTGCCAGCAGTTCTTCAAAATGGGCATTATCGGAAAAGAAATAATTGATGCCGTCCTGCTCGCCCGGCCGGGGACTGCGGGTCGTCATAGAAATAGAATAATTGATATTGGGGAACCGCTTGCGCAGGGCATCACAGATGGTGCCTTTACCGGCTCCGGATGGGCCCGAAACAACAATGAGCAAGCCCGGATCTTTCATGTTCATTACTTCCTTTCTCATTCTTCAGGCTCTGTATCATCAGCCTCGTCTTCGCCAACGTGGAGTATACGGTGGGAAATCGTTTCCGGCTGCAATGCAGACAGTATGACTTGTCCATTGTCCATCATCAGTACAGACCGGGTCTTACGGCCGAAGGTGGCGTCAATCAGAGAATTCCCTTCCCTGGCTTCCTGAACCAGCCGTTTAATCGGAGCCGATTCGGGACTGATAATCGCCACAACCTTATTTCCCATTACCATGTTGCCAAAGCCTATATTCAGTAAATTGAAATTCATCTCGTCTCCATCATTCAATATTCTGCACTTGTTCTCGAATCTTTTCAATTTCATTCTTCAGGCGCAGTACCTGTTCCGTTACCTGCAAGTCCTGAGCCTTGGAGCCGATGGTGTTCGTTTCCCTGTTCATTTCCTGAATCAGGAAATCGAGTTTGCGTCCTGTATCGCCACTGGCTTCCAGAAGTCCTTTTAATTGTAACACATGACTGCGGAAGCGGACAACTTCTTCTGTAAAATCCACTTTATCCGCATACACAGCTACTTCCTGCAACAGCCGGTCCTTCTCCGGCTGGACCTGCAGCTTCTCCAGTATGGCAGTCATCTTTTTTTGTAATCGTTCTTCATAAAGCTGAATAATCTGCGGTCTACGTTCCGCAATGGATTCGATAATATCAGACATCGTATCGGTCCGCCGCAGAAGATCTGCCTGTATATTGGCCCCTTCCCGTTCCCGCATGGTAGTCATTCCCTGCAGGGCCTGGTCCAGACTCTGACAGAATACGGGACGGCAGGCATCGGCATCGATAATGGGAGGTTCCTGGCTGAACCAATCCGTATTCAGGGATATAATATCGGAAAGTGTAACAGGCGCCCCGTCAAACAGCTTATTCTTGGCCTCTGTCAGAGCGTCCCGGCAGGCTGTCAGTGATGCGTAATCGATCTGTACCCGTGGCGTTTCCGGCGCCAGATCCTGAACCGTTACAAAGACATCGACCTTGCCGCGGTGCAGCTGTTCTTTAATGCCGTTGCGGATGGTGTCTTCCAGTGCCAGATAGGCATGAGGCATCCGTATATTTAATTCCAGGAACCGCTGATTCACGGCTCTCATTTCAATGGTGACTGATATCCGCCCGTCACTGGCCGTACCAGTACCAAATCCGGTCATACTGCGCAATATTCACGCCCTCCTTCATACGTCCTGTTCAAAGCTTCATTATAGTCCATTTTTCATCATTTTACCAGATGATACAAGGGTTCATTGACAGGATACGTCCTGCTTTTGTATCAGCCGTGTCCAGGCATCGGAAACAGCGGCAAATTCATCGAGGGAAAATGTTTCTCCCCGGCGGCTGCCATCGATTCCGCTTGCTGTAAGGATCTGCTGGATATCGTCCTTGCTGACACCGGCGCCTTTAAGCGTATTGGAAAAGGTCTTGCGGCGCTGGGAAAAAGCGGCTTTGACGACCTGAAAGAAACGCTTTTCTTCCAGCACTGTCACCGGTGGCTGCTTGCGCACGTCCATGGTGACGACTGCCGATGTGACTTCCGGTGCCGGCATGAATGCCCGCGGCGGGATTTCAAAGAGAATTTCCGGTTCCGTATAATACTGGACCGATACAGAAAGGGCTCCGTAAATTTTACTTCCTGGCCGGGCCGTCATCCGTTCCGCTACTTCCTTCTGCACCATGACGACAATCCGTTCGATGGGCAGTTTCTGTTCCAGCAGTTTCATGATAATCGGCGTCGTAATATAGTACGGCAGATTGGCACAGACGGTAAAAGGTCTGTGTCCCATCGTTTCTTCTATATCAATTTTCATGATATCCCCATGGACAATGCGGACATTGGGATAATGCTCCAGCGTTTTGTCCAGTACGGGCAAAAGACGCGTATCCAGTTCCACTGCCGTGACAGCGGCTCCCGTTTCGGCCAGAGCCTGCGTCAGCGTCCCGATGCCAGGACCGATTTCCAGTACGGGGCTTCCCGGTTCTAAGCCGGCCGCATTGGCAATATCGGCGACGACACTATGACGGATGAGAAAGTTCTGTCCCAGTTTTTTACTCATATGGAGGCCGAACCGCTTGACAATATAATGGACGACTTCCGGTTTGGCTAAATCAACGTCTTTCATGTTCTGTCTCCTCTTTTATCTGCTGCAGGGCATCGAACCATTCTTCCTGGCTGACACCGTAGTGGTTCAGACGCCGCAAAAACTGCTTGGCATTACCGTACCCTATTCCCAGGACAGCACCCACAGCTGCCCGGCGTTCTGCCGCATCAGGTCTGCCATTGAGTCCCGCTGCCATGATATCTGCCATAGTAAAGATGTTTTCCGGCGTAAAGGTGGCACATCGTGTTTTGGAAAGAGCCAGACGGATGGCCTCAGGAGATGCCTGTTCGACTCCCAGGTCGTCATTGGCGATAGCATCTTTCCGCGGGATGAATGCGTGTTTTGCCTTGGGGAACCGCTGACTCAGATAGCGGCGGATCCGTTCCCCAGCCTGATCCGGATCGGTCAGGATGATGATTCCCCGCTTTTCGTATGCACAGGCAATCTGCCGCAGCGTATCAGGGCGCAGGGAAAAACCATCGGTAGTAATCATATCGGCATCAATATGACTGGCACGGATACGTGCTACATCGCTGCGTCCTTCGACGATAAGAACTTCTTTTATCATACTTCCGTTCTCCTATTTATTTTCCAGAATATATCTGGCGGCGCTCAGGACAGCCAGGACATTGTGTTCAAATACGATACCTCCCTGCAGATAAATCATATACGGTTCACGGATAGGACCATCGGCTGACAATTCAATTGATGACCCCTGTACGAAATCGCCCGCTGCCATAATGATTTTATCCGCATACCCGGGCATATCGTCGGGGATAGGCGTAACATGGGCATCGACCGGCGAGAACGTCTGGATTCCCTGGGCAAAAAGGCACATGTTTTTTTCATTTTCCAGATAAATAGTCTGAATCAGGTCAGACCGCGGTTCATCAAAAGCCGGCGATACATGGAACCCGATACGGTCAAAGACAGCCGCTGCAAAGACTGCGCCTTTTATAGCCTGGGCCGTCACATGGGGAGCCATAAAGAAGCCCTGGAAAAATAAACGGTACCCATAGGCATAGGAGCCGAGTTCTCCTCCCAGACCGGGAGCGGTCAGATAATCGGCAGCAGCATCGACAAGATTGGCCCGGCCTGCAATATATCCGCCTGTCGGGGCAATGCCGCCGCCCGGATTTTTGATAAGAGAACCGGCCATGATATCTGCGCCAGCTTCAATCGGTTCTTCTTCCGCGGCAAATTCACCGTAACAATTATCGACGAAGCAGATGGTATCGGGACTGACCGCCTTTACCGTCTTGATAATGGTCCGGATATCGGGAATCGTCAAGGTAGCCCGGGAGCTGTATCCCCGTGAACGCTGGATGAGGACCAGCCGCGGTTGTTTTTCCTGACAGGCTGTCCGGATGCCTTCCAGATCATACGCATTCTGCTTCAGCGGCACTTCTTCATATAATACGCCTTTTTCTTTGAGAGAATGAGGCGTGTAACGGGCATAGCCGATAACCCCCTGCATCGTATCATAGGGCGCGCCGATGAGGGAAATCATGCGATCGCCCTTCTGGAGCAGTGCACAAAGAACCGTAGCCAGTGTATGCGTACCGGAAACAAAGTGAGGCCGTACCAGTGCTTTTTCAGCCTTAAAGACCGTAGCAAAGACTTCATCCAGCTTTTCCCGGCCCATATCGCTATATCCATATCCCGATGTACCGGCAAACTGGTATGAAGAAATCTGTGCTTTTTTATAAGCATCGAGTACCTTCTGTGTATTGTGGAGCGCAATCGTATCGATGCGTTCAAACTGGGTGGCACAGGCGGCCATCGCTTCTTTACGTATCGTTTCCAAATCGAAAGACAACATGTCAAATCCTTTCCTGCAATGAAAAAATAAAGAAATTTATACAATAGGATGATCAGACAGCCAGTTATCCGTATCCCGGATAACGGCCGCCGCCAGTTCGTTTTCCGAGGCGTAGTCCTCTTTGGCGTACCAGTGTATGTACGGCATGCGTTTAAACCAGGTAATCTGCCGTTTGGCAAAGCGGCGCGTGCGTTTCTTGATTTCATCGGCAGCATCTGCCAGACTGATTTTCCCTTGGACGTACAATGCCAGTTCTTCATAGCCAATGGCCTTCATAGCCTGCGATTGAGGTGAAACTCCTTCATGAAGCAGACGCGCGACTTCCTCAGGCCAGCCGGCATCCAGCATCATATCGACCCGTTTTTCGATGCGGTCGTATAACACCTCTTTGGGGAGGCTGAGCCCGATGACATAGGCATCATACTGCACCTTATGTCCGTGACCGGCCCGTACAAAAGCAGGGCCTTCTCCTTTATCGATCGCCACCATCAGGCGCACCAGGCGGTGTGTATTCGCCAGCAGTTCATGCCAGTCAGGTGGCTGCCACCGGGTCTGCTCTTCAATATAACTCCGCAATTCTCCTTCTGTCATTGTCCGGATATGCTTACGGGCCCGTTCCCGTTCGTCTTCCGTAACAGCCGACCCTTCGAAATCAAACCCTTCAAGCAACGCCTGTACATACAGGCCCGTCCCGCCAACCAGGATGGGGACTTTATGTCGTTCATTCAGGCTGCGGGCGACCTTTGCCGCCATGTCACAAAAACGGGCCGCCGAATAGGGTTCGTCCGGTCCGGCAATATCGATGAGATGATGACGGAACCGGGACAATTCATCTGTCGTCGGTTTGGCCGTACCGATATCCATTCCCTTATATATCTGATAGGCATCCCCAGAAATGAGCTCTGTACGGTAATGATCTGCCAGGTAAAAACTGAGAGCCGTCTTACCTACCGCCGTCGGGCCGGCTATTGCAATAATCTTATCCATGAATTTTCCCTTCTAAGACTGCATAACGGACGCGGCTATACCGGCCGCCCATAATCCGGGCCGATGGGAATACCTGCAGGAGAGGCTGCAGGTACCGGCCTTTGACCACGACCCGCTTCGATATATGCATCGCCCGTTCCAGTGACTCCATTGTCAGTTCTTCATGGTCCATGATAGCCCGGACCGGCTGAAACTGACAACTGGCCTGTACGGGCTGGCTGAACATGGGATCAAAATAAATGATATCATATGGTTTCTGACAATTCGCCAGATAGGTACGATAATTTTCATTGTACAACGTAATACGGCGCAACGCCTGTGTCACATCGCACGTTTCATGTACGAAATGAGAAAAGCCCCATCCGGTTACAGCCGCCATCTGAGGCACCGCTTCCAATGCGGTGACAGCAGAGCCTGCCGGCAGCCCGAATGATGCCACTATGGCATCGGCACCAAAGCCACAGGTCGCATCCAGGACTGACACGGGCCGGTCAGCGCCAAAGGCCTCCAGCAAATGATCCGGTTTTCCCTTGCGCAGCTGCTGGATCCGCAATTCGGCCATGTTCAGACTAAAAAAGTGTTTACCTTCATCCCGTTCAATGACCGGGCCCCGGCTGGTATAAATAAGCAGGTGCTCCGTCCCGTAACGCCGTCGCAGCTGCTCTACGATCTGGCCGCATCGTGGCACAAAGACAGCACCTATAGACGCAGCCCATGACTCTGCTTCCCCGATGAGAGTACCTTTTGCCTTGAGGGACGGCACTACATATAATCCCATCATCATGTCCGTTTGAATAATTTAGCCAGGTCGTCGGGCGTAAACCGCACAATGATAGGCCGTCCATGGGGGCATACATAAGGCTTTTCCGTATGGAATAAATCTTCTATGAGCTGCTTCATCTGCCTGATATTGAGCCGGTCCCCTGCCTTGACTGCCCCGTGGCAGGATAAATATGCCAGAGAACGGTGACGCAGCACGGCCTTGTCTGCCACGTCATTTTCATGGAGCAGGCGGCAGATATCCTGCAGCGAATCGGCAATATCACTCGTTTTTAAATCGCAGGGAACTTCTTCGACGCGGAGTGTCGTTGGGCCGGCCACCGAATAGATATATCCCAGATCGGTAAAGACATCCTGCCGTTCTGTAAGGAGAATCATGTCTTCCGGATCGGCTTCTACAAATTCCGCCGTCAGCAGCTGCTGGCTTGGCATGTGTTCTACGCGATGGCAAAATGTATCATACCGTATCCGTTCATGGGCAGCATGCTGGTCGATGATATACAGATCCTGCCCCTTCTTGGCTACGATAAAGCAGTCCGCTACCTCTCCCAGAGGGATGAACACATCATCGTCTCCCTCAAAGGTAATCCGCGGCTGTACCGGATGGTTCTCTGTTTCATCGGACTGTCCGCCTTCGTGTAATGCTTTTGAAAACTGCTGTTCTTCACCAGTATCAGGCAGGCGGGACGGTTTCCAGCTGTTAGGGCCGGCAGATGTATGTTCATGAAGCATCCCCGATGGGGACACTGTATTCTTCTGCTCTGCAGCAGGGCCGGTTACAGGCTTATTCAATGGGGGAATGGCCGCAGAACTGCTCTGTTCTTCCCGGGAAGGGCCGGTTTCAGAGAGCGTAGCCCGGTCCTGGGCCATTCCCATCGGAAAGACCTGTTGCATCCTGTCTTCCTGCGACGGAGCATGAGATTCCTCTTCTTTTGCAGCAAATAAGGGCGCATCGGAAAAAGGATTTTCCCGCACCGCTTCCGGTTTCTTCGCTACAGAAGCCGGAGCCGCAATCTGCTCCGGTTTTTCCTGGTCGATGAGGGCCGTTATGATACTGTGATACAGCGCCCGGTAAATCTGCTGTTCGTCGGAAAACTTGATTTCTGTTTTTGCCGGATGAACATTCACATCAATACTGGCCGGATCTACATGAAGATGCAGCATCGCAAAGGGGTACCCCGATTTGGGCAGCATCGCATGATACGCATTGTCAACAGCTTTGAACATGAGCGGGTTGTGAACGATGCGCTGGTTGACAATGCATGTCTGCCACGAACGGGAACTCTTAAGGACCGATGGCTTTCCTACGTATCCCTCAATCTGTATATTATCATGGTCGTAGGTGACAGGGAAAATTTCCCGTGCCACGCCGGCACCATAAATATTGGCAATCGTTTCTTTCAGATTGCCAAGGCCGCCTGTATGCAGTGTCGTCCGTCCATTATTGATGAATGTAAATTCAATTCCCGGCTGGGCCAGAGCCAGTTTGGTAATCATTTCACTGATTTTTGAACTTTCCGTCCGTTCGCTTTTCAGAAATTTCTTCCGCGCCGGCGTATTGTAAAAAAGATCACTGACTTCCATCGTCGTACCAGCCGCTGCTCCGGCCTGGTCTTCCGACGTAATGACGCCTCCATCGAGGACGAGGTGCACGGCAAATTCATCTTCCGGCCGCCGTGTCGTAATCTGCATATGTGAGACGGCAGCAATACTGGGAACGGCTTCGCCACGAAAGCCAAGAGAGGTAATGGCGAATATATCCTCGACCGAACTGATCTTGCTCGTGGCATGGCGGATAATGCATTTGTGCGCATCTTCCCGGCTCATGCCACATCCGTTATCGGTGACGCGGATGTAGGATGCCCCGCCTGCGGCGATTTCCACCTCAATGGCACTGGCACCGGCATCGATAGCGTTTTCTACCAGTTCTTTCACGCACGACGAAGGCCGTTCCACGACTTCCCCGGCAGCGATTTTATTGCGCGTCGCTTCGTCCAGAATATTGATGATCGAATTCAATTCCTGCCACTTCCTTCCTTAGCCTCTTTCTGCAGCGTATACAAAAAGGAAATTGCTTCAATAGGGGTCATACTCGTCACATCGACAGATAACAGATGATCGATGACCGGGCTGGTAAACAGGCTGTCTTCCATGGGAGCCTGAGTCACAGACTGCGGGACTGCCGGAACAGAGGGCTGGACAGCTCCTTCCGCTTCCAGACCCGTCAGGATGACATCGGCCCGTTTCAGCAGCTTTTCTGGCAATCCTGCCAGCCGTGCGACGTGAAGGCCATAGCTCTTGTCCGCTCCGCCCGGTACGATACGGCGCAGGAATTTGATGCTGCGGCCCCGTTCTTTGACGGCGACGGTATAATTTTTTATTTTTTCTGATTCATCCGCCATAGCGATGAGTTCATGATAATGGGTGGCAAACAACGTCAATGCATGAATCTGCTGCAGGCAGTATTCGATGACGGCCTGGGCAATGGACATGCCGTCAAAGGTACTCGTCCCCCGGCCGATTTCATCGAGGATCAGCAGGCTGCGGGATGTAGCATGCTTTAAAATATACGATACTTCCTTCATTTCCATCATGAATGTACTCTGACCTGTCAGAATATCATCACTGGCACCGATACGCGTAAAAATCCGGTCTACCGGGCAGATGGACGCCTCCCGGGCCGGTATAAAGGAGCCGGCCTGGGCCATGAGCACGAGAATGGCCACCTGGCGCATATACGTCGATTTGCCAGCCATATTAGGGCCGGTAATAATCAGGACTTCATGATCCCTGTGGTTGAGTGTCACATCATTGGGCACAAATAATTCATCTTTCAGATATTTTTCGATGATGGGGTGACGGCCATCGCGTATCGTGACAGACTGATCCCGGTTCAGGCCGGGACGGATATAATGATTTTCATGGGCCGCTCTGGCCAGGCTGTACAGGCAGTCGATCTGGGCAATAGCCCGGGCTGTCTGCTGCATATCCGGAATATACTTCCCGATCTGCTGCCGGATCTGGCCAAATAACTGATATTCCAGGGTCAGCATGCGTTCCTGACTGGTCAGGACTTTGACTTCAAATTCTTTTAATTCCGGCGTGATATACCGTTCGGCATTGACCAGAGTCTGTTTGCGCACATAATAATCCGGTACGGGCTTCGTATTGGCATGAGAAATTTCAAAATAATACCCAAACACCTTGGTGTAGCCGATTTTCATTTTAATGCCCGTTTTTTCTTTTTCTTTTTCTTCCAGCTCCTGCAAAAAGGCATGACTGTTGGCGGCAATGGAACGGATTTCATCCAGTTCTTCAGAAAATCCATCGCGGATGACACCACCATTGCGAATGACCACACCTGGGTCATCTTTTATACCACGGCATAATAAGTCATACACTTCCCGATGCTCTGCCACCTGGTTATTGAGGCGTTTCAATAACTCACTGCCAGCGTCATCGAGGATGTGTTTCAGCTGGGGTATGACCGACAGCGATTCCCGCAGGGCTACCATATCTTTAGGGCTGGCTGTCCCCGTTTCCACGCGGGTCAGGATCCGTTCGAAATCATAAATCCTGTCCAGTGTATCGGATAAATCCTGCCGCATGATTTCGTGACTCACCAGTTCTTCCACCGCGTCCTGACGAAGGAGGATGTCGGAAATACGCAAGAGAGGTGCTTCCAGCCATTTCCGCAGCAACCTGCCACCCATAGCCGTGTGAGTCTTATCGAGGACATCGAGAAGTGTTCCCTTCCGCCCTCCGTCGCGTACATTCTGTGTGATTTCCAGATGGCGGATGCTTGCCGCATCAATGACCAGACGCCGTTCATTATCGATACGTTCCAGGTGATTGATATGAGAAATATCAGACTGCATAACTTCGCTGACATAGGATAACAGCATGCCGATGCAGGCTGCCGCATCATGGGCGGCAGCGAAATCTTCTTTTTTAAAATACGAGGCAGCCTTTTCTCCATAATCGCAGTCAGCATCTCCCTCAAAAGGCGTAACCGTGCACTGGGACATGTGGCTTTTCAAATACTGCAGCACCGTATCAATCTGCGTTCCCAGATGATAATAAATCAATTCACTGGGTTCATAGACAGAGAGGATATCAAACAAGTTATCTTCCATCGCCGTCACGGCGCATACCGACCAGAGGCATTCTCCCGTCGTCACATCCATGAGGGCAATAGACAGGAGGTCATCTTTTTCTGTCAGGCAGGCAATATAATTATTCTTTTTGGAAGCTACGGCATGTTCCAGCGTAATCGTCCCCGGCGTGATGACCTTGATGATTTTCCGCTTGACAATGCCCTTGGCCAGCTTCGGGTCTTCCATCTGTTCGCAAATGGCTACTTTATATCCTTTATGGACCAGCCGTTCTATATAAGTATCCGCCGAATGGAACGGCACACCGCACATGGGCACCCGTTCTTTATTGCCGCCGGCCCGCCCCGTCAGAGTCAGATCCAGCTCCCGTGATGCCGTCAGGGCATCGTCAAAAAACATTTCATAAAAATCGCCAAGACGGAAAAATAGTATTTTATCTTTGCATTGTTCTTTGACTTCGAGATACTGTTTCATCATCGGAGTCAGTTTTGGCGTATCAGGCAAAATATACCTCCCTTACACATTGGATTCGTGTACTATGTGGCCTTTGAGTACCCATGTCTGTCCTTTATCGACCATGACGGGTACCGTATCGCCAATGGCCGCTGAACCATCATTTTCCCAGATAATCATCTTATTACCCGTCGTACGGCCGAACCAGTGATTCATATCATTTTTCGTCGGCCCCTCTACGATGACATCATAAACGTGGTGTTCCATGGCCTGATTCTTTTTCAGGCTGTACACGTTTTGCACGTCCATGAGCCGCTGCAGACGGTTGCTCTTCACTTCCTGGGGAATCTGGTCTTCCATGGAGGCCGCCGGCGTACCTGTCCGCGGAGAATACATAAATGTATAAGCCATATCATACTGGCAGCGTTTCAGGAATTGGAGCGTATCCATAAACATCTCTTCTGTCTCGCCGGGGAAACCGACAATGATGTCTGTCGTCAGCACCAGATCCGGAATGCGTTTGCGGGCATACTCCACCAGATCCATATAATGATCCACTGTATAGCCGCGATTCATTTTTTTGAGCAGGCCATCGTTTCCACACTGGATAGGAAGGTGCATATGATTGACCACTTTATGGCATTCAGCGATGGCATCGATGGCATCGTAATTCATGTCCTTGGGATGACTCGTCATATACCGGATCCGTTCGATGCCTTCTACTTCATCGACAGCCCGGAGCAGGCTGGCAAAATCGTCATGGCTGGACAGGTCTTTCCCATAGGAATTGACATTCTGGCCCAACAGAGTAATTTCTTTGTATCCTGCATCGGCAACGCGCCGGACTTCTTCCACGACAGCCTGGACCGGACGGCTGACTTCCCGGCCCCGTACGTAAGGAACAATGCAATAGGTACAGAAATTATTGCACCCGTTCATGATGGGGATCCAGGCGAAAAATTTCTGGAACCGTTTAGCCGGAAGTTCATGAAATGCCGGCTCATGCATATCTGACGCCAGATAATGTTCTTTTTTCTGTTGCCGTTCTTTAATGAGGTCGATGAGAGTGTGGATATTATGCGTCCCGATGACCAGGTCAATATGGGGAGCCCGTTTGAAAAGGCGGTCCTGCCATTCCTGTGCCATGCAGCCCGTAACGGCGATGATAAGGTCCGGATTCTGATCTTTCAAATGCTTCAGTTCACCGATTTTTCCCAGCGTCTTATCCTCTGCCGTTTCACGGACACAGCACGTATTCAATAGAATCACGTCCGCCATCGAAAGCTCGTCCGTCTGATGATAGCCCAGTTCTTCCAGCTGTCCTGCATAATGTTCGGAATCGCTCTGATTCATCTGGCAGCCGTAGGTCTGGATAAAATAAAATTTCTCATTCTGCATCATACTATATTCCTCAGTTTCTTCGTATTGGATAGGGTATCTTGGATTTTTACTTTTACACTCCATAATACCACATATCAAAGACTCTGAACAGAGAAGAAAAAAATTACCGGCCCCGCTATTCTGTACTCACGGTGAAACATTCTGGGCAGGGCAGCGCACATACAGTCCCGGCAGGAGTTCTTCCGCCAGATTATGTAAGATCAGGTTGACCAGTATACAACTGATATCTGCCGCAGAAAGGCCGGTATGCATGACCAGCTGTTCCACAGGCAGTGCCTGCGATTCCTGAAGCGCTTCATAGACCTGCCGTTCCCTGTCTGGCAGCACGCAGGCTGGCTTACCTTCCTCTTTTTTCACATTCTGCCAGCCATATTCATCCAGGACATCGGCCGCACGGGTCAGAATGATGGCCCCGTTCCGCAAAAGTCCGTTCGTTCCCTGGCTCATAGTGGAAAAAATGCTGCCCGGCACGGCAAAGACATCACGGCCTTCCTCCAGGGCAAAATCAGATGTAATCAATGCCCCGCTCCGGGCAGCCGCCTCGACGACGATGACACAGCGGGCCATGCCGGCAATGATACGGTTGCGGGCCGGAAAATTACAGGCCAGCGGCTCCACGCCAAAGGAAAATTCACTGACGATGGCACCGCCGGCATCACAGATTTCCTCGAACAGGCGCCGGTTCTCCGGAGGATACGTCCTGTCAAGGCCGTTGGCAACGACAGCAATAGTCCGGCCGCCACCGCGGAGTGCACCCGTATGGGCCCGCGTATCAATGCCCCTGGCGCCGCCGCTGATAATAAAAACACCCTGCCGGGCTAATTGCTCCGACAGGGTATGGGCGGCATTCAGCCCATAAGGAGTAGCTTTACGGGCTCCGACGATGGCTGCTGTCTTGTCGTTTTCAGGCAGTATCCCCTGATAAAACAACACCGCTGGCGCGTTATATGTCTGCTTCAGTAATTCCGGATACGCCTCTTCCTGAAAGGTCACCAGCTGTACCTTCCGGGACCGGAGCAGTTTTTCCTGTCCTTCCCAGTCAAACTGGTTCCGGGCCGCGTTGATATGGCCGGCCTTCTGCACTCCCAGACCGGCAGCTTCTGCCACAGCTTCTCCGTCAGCCTTCCAGGCGTTCTGTGCGCTTCCAAACCGGGAGACGAGGCTCCGTATCCGTCTGGCTCCCATGCCTTTTATGGATTTCCAGGCTGCCATGTACCGCCGTTCTTTCATCAAATCTTCTGTCTCCACTGTATTCACATCCTTTGCAGTTTATTTCTGTAACTCAGCGCTTCGGCTACATGCTCCTGACCGATTTCGTCTGCCCCTTGCAGGTCAGCTATGGTACGGGATACTTTGATGATCCGGTCGTAACTGCGAGCACTGAGTTTGAACTTATCAAACACTTCCTGCAGGAGCTTCCGTGCCTCTTTTGTCACGATACACGTTTCCCGGATAGCCCTGTGTCCCATATGGGCATTGCAGAACATACCAAAAGGCCGTAACCGTTCTATCTGCCGTTTCCGTGCTGCAATGACACGGCTCCGGATAACAGCAGACCCTTCCTGTGCCTCGTCGGAAACAAGCTCACGGTACAGGGGCCGTTCGACACGGACATGCAGATCAATACGGTCCAGCAAGGGGCCGGAAATCTTCCGTACGTACCGCCGGATTTCTCCCGGCGTACAGGTACAAAGCTGATCGGACCCGTAATTGCCACAGGGGCAGGGATTCATGGCAGCTACAAGCATATATTGTGCCGGGTACGTCAGTGAAGCGTGAACGCGGGCAATATGTACGACGCCGTCTTCCAGTGGCTGGCGCATGACTTCCAGTACGGAACGGGGAAATTCCGGCAGTTCATCGAGAAAAAGGACGCCGTTATGGGCCAGCGTCACTTCTCCCGGCCGCGGAATCGTGCCGCCTCCGATAAGGCCGTTGACGGAAATCGTATGATGAGGACTGCGGAAAGGCCGCTCGGTAATCATGCGGTCCTGATGGAACAGTCCGGCTACGGAGTAAATTTTCGTTACCTCCAGCGACTCTTCCGTATTCATGGGAGGCAGTATGGTCGGCAGCCGTTTGGCCAGCATAGTCTTACCGGCGCCTGGCGGACCGATCATAAGTACGTTGTGTCCGCCGGCAGCAGCAATTTCCAAAGCCCTCTTGGCCAGGAACTGCCCCTGTACTTCCGAAAAGTCTATCGTATAGACCGGCCTTATTTCCTGCTGGTCCTGTGGTGGGACGGCTTCTTCCAGCCGTTTTATATCGTTCAGATGCTGTATTACCTCCCGCAGTGTGTGAACGGCATAAACAGTCAGTTTATTACATAACAGGGCTTCTGCCGCATTTTCCTCGCTGATAAATACGGTATGGAATCCCGCGGAAGCTCCTTTTAAAATCATAGAGAGCAGCCCTTTTACCGGCCGGATATGCCCATCGAGGGATAATTCGCCGATAAACAGGCATCCTGCTGTCTTCTCTGCCCGTATCTGCCCGCTGGATACCATGATTCCGACGGCTATGGCTACGTCCAGACCAGTACTGTCTTTTTTCAGTTCTGCCGGTGCCAGATTCATGGTAATCCGCCGCATGGGAAATTCATATCCGCTGTTCTTCATAGCCGAGCGGACCCGCTCTTTCGATTCCTTGACAGACGTCGCTGCCATCCCGACGATTTCAAATCCGGGAAGTCCGTTGGCAATGTCCGTTTCTACGGTAATAATATTGCCTACCAGTCCCAGCGTCGTCGCTCCATATACACTTGCAAACATATACTCCTCACATCCCCGGCCAGAACGCATGCCGGATATGATGCAGCCGCAGCGTCCCTCCGGGCCCTGGCATGACTTCGATGACATCAAACCGGCATGGCACGTCCCATAGCTGATACCGTGCCATATAGGACTGGGCCGTTATTTTTAATTTAAACTGCTTGTGCTGTGCTACGGCTTCTGCCGGATATCCATAATACAACGAACGTCTCGTCTTCACTTCGACAAACACAATCGTATCGCGATCACGGGCAATGATATCGATTTCTCCCAGCCGCGTCCGGTAATTCCGTTCCAGAATACGATATCCGCACCGGCGCCGCAGGTAAAGAGCCGCCTGTGCTTCTCCTGCCTTTCCCAGTTCTTTTTCCGGATCACTCATAATGATATATCTCCTTTATCCATCAGTTAGTTATAGGATAGCAAAGAAAGATTAACGTCATATGAAAATACGATGAGTTGCAGATTAGAAAAAAATGGCTTTATTAAAAGCAGATTAGAATTTCACCATTATTGTTGCTTTTTTTATTATTTATGCTCTTCCCTCTGCATAAGTATATGTATCTGTGATACAATGTCTCATATCTGAAAAAAAGGAGTCTTATCCCATGATAAAAGGCATCAACGTGTACTACATATACTTCATGCTCAGTCAGGTCATCTGGGGCGTCCTGCCGGCATTCTGGATTCTGCTGCGCGACTTGTCCCCGTTGTATACGCTGGCATCGCGTATCGTCTGGTCTTCCGTTTTCTGTTTTATCCTGATTATGCAGAAACACCTGCTGCCCAGTCTGACAGGTCTTTGCCATCAGCGGCAGCAATGGCCCTATATAGGCGGAGCCTGTCTGCTCGTTACACTCAACTGGGGCGCATTTATCTACGCCATGACCCGTGGCTTTATCCTCCAGGCCAGTCTGGCCTATTTCATCAATCCCATTGTCGTCATATTTTTTGGTGGCCTTATCTTTCATGAAACCATCAGTCTGATGCAGAAATTGTCCATGTTCCTGGCTGCTTCCGGGCTGGTGCTGGCATTCTGCCTGTATGGGCAGATTCCCTATCTTTCATTCATCATCTGCCTGTCCTGGGCATCATACAGCCTCCTGAAGAAAAAAATCGTCCTCGACAGCCAGGTTTCCGTCTTTATTGAATCCTTTTCCATGGTACCCCTGTCCCTGTTATTTATTGGGTTCAGTGAATTTCACGGTGCCGGCGCAGTCGGGACATTTCACGGTCTGCAATGGCTCCTGCTGCCGGCTACAGGTATCGTGACGGCCGTTCCTATGATGCTTTTTACGGCCGGTGTCAAGGGCGTGCCCATTACGGTTTCGGGCATCCTCATGTACTGCTCGCCCAGTATCACCCTGGTAATCGGCCTGCTGAGTGGTGAAGTCATGACCCGTCCCATGCTGGTCGCTTTCATATTCGCCTGGATAGCTGTCGTCATCTACATCACCGGGATATACAGGACAATGAAGCAGATACAAAACCGGAACGGAATGCACGATTCCCGTCCTCATACGCAGAGTATACATAAATAATACAATTGCCATCCCACCTTCTCATATCAGAATTCTTTGTTTTATGATATACTAAATACTAGAATGGTAAGCAATTCTCCCTGGAGAGGGACAAAAAAATACTACATTATCTATTGAGGGTGATATTATGTTTAATCTGCATGTACCTACGCGTGTTCTCTTTGGCTGCGGCCAGCTCAATGAACTCCATGCACAGCCTATGCCCGGCAAAAAAGCCATGATTGTCGTATCCAACGGCAAATCCGTAAAGGTCAATGGTTATCTGGCCCGCACGGAAGAACAGCTTCACCAGGCCGGCATAGAAACCGTCCTCTACGACAAAATTGAAGCCAATCCACTGCGCCAGACCGTAACGGCAGGCGGGCAGATGGCTGCAGCCTCCGGTGCCGATTTTCTCGTCGCCCTCGGTGGTGGCAGCGTCATCGACGCATCAAAAGGCATCGCTGTCGTAGCTGCAAATGGCGGCGACGTCTGGGACTATATTACCAACGGTACCGGCAAGGGCATGCCTATCGAAAAAACACCGCTTCCCATCATCGCCATTACGACAACAGCCGGTACGGGATCGGAAACTGACATGGGCGGCGTCATTACCAATCAGGAAACGAAAGAAAAAACGCCTATCAAAGGACCCCAGCTTTTCCCGCAGCTCGCTATTATCGACCCGGAACTCATGGCGTCCGTACCACCCCGTTTTACAGCCTATCAGGGATTCGATGCCCTGTTCCACAACATTGAAGGATATATTGCCAATAAATCCAGCCTCATGAGTGAAATGATTGCCCTTACCGCAATCGAGGCAATCAGCCAGTATCTTCCCATTGCCGTCAAGGATGGGAAAAATCTGACAGCCCGTGAAAAGGTAGCATTTGGCAGTTATCTGGGTGGCCTGGAAATGGTCGTATGCTCTACCGTAAGCGAACATTCCATGGAACATTCTCTCAGCGCTTTTCATCAGGAACTGCCTCATGGGGCCGGCCTGATTATGCTCAGCGAATCCTATTTTACGTACTTTATCGAACATCACGTCTGCGACGGCCGTTTCGTCCGCCTGGCCCAGGCCCTGGGTATGACGGAAGCGACGGAACCAAAAGATTTCATCACAGCTCTGCTGCAGCTGCAGAAAGACTGTGGCGTAGCCGATCTGAAAATGTCCGATTATGGCATCACGCCGGATGAATTCCCCCAGATGGCCCGCATCGCCAAATCGGCCATGGCGTTCCTGTTCAAGAGCGACCGCATCGACTTATCCGAAGACGATGTCGTAGAAATTTATCAGAAAGCGTATAAATGATTATGTACAGAAAAGAGGAGCGTCCCGGCGTTCCTCTTTTTTCATTGTATGCTCTCTAAACTCCTTCTTGACGTAAAGCGGTCAGTCGTATTATAATATTTTGGTGAGGTTTCCCTGTGAAATCTCATTATACGGGCCTATAGCTCAGCGGTAGAGCCCCCGGCTCATAACCGGTTGGTCCTTGGTTCGAATCCAAGTAGGCCCACCATCTTATATACAAAGTCCCTGTAATCCTGTGATTACAGGGACTTTGCATATACCAGTATAACCAGTTTTCTTCATCAGTCAGCTAATAGCAAAAATATCTTATAAAAGCCGCCTTCCCTGATCATATGTACGAGATACAGGGAGGGCGGTTTATTGTTACATCACTTTTTTTCATATTGTGCCCGTTACTTTTGCAATTGCTCGTACAGATGGAACACTTCTGGTAAAATGATTTTTTCCATGCCCACTTTGATGAGTCTCGGTAATCCGGGCAGGCAGAATATCAGGCACTGACGGCAGACACCGGCACTGGAACGATACGCCAGAGACTGTACACCATAGTCATTGCGGTATGCCATGGCGGTCATGAGTCCGGCAAATCCCGGAATCGGTTTGTCAAAGAGAGGTTCCACTGTTTCCAAAGTCACGTCCCGTTTTGCCAGTCCCGTACCACCGCTGGTAATAACGACATCGACACTGCAAACCCATTCGTGAAGATGTTTCAGTATTTCTTCCCGGTCGTCGCGGACAATCTGATAATCGACTACCTGATGCCCGCCCTGGGTAAGAGCGGACTGTATCATTAACCCATTCGTATCATTGGAAAATGTCCGGCTGCTGCTGATTGTCAGTATAGCAGCCCGTAAAGGATGTTCTTCTGTCATTGTTTTGGTCAAAATAATACCTCCTCATTTCATAAAATCCACTTGTCTTCTATAGCTGCATCATATTCCCGTTCCTGCTTGTAATGCCTCTTCCAGCGTCGCGCCGTGCAATAGCGACTGGAGAAAAACAGGCATTTTTTCTTCGCTTGCTATAGTACCATGATATACTTTTTCTTTCATTCCGGCAACATGAATCTGTGCTCCATCAAAAGCCATGCTCAGCCGGCAATTCCCCTCACAGGGGAACGGTTCTGCGCCTCTGCGCCAGATAATATGCGCCTCGTGCTGCCAGGGGACTGGTTCTGTCACGCCACACAAATCGGCCGCAACAAAAAGACCATTGTCTGCGCCTGCCCGGGCCGCCTGACCTGCAAACTGCTGATACATGGCGTCAGAACAGGCCGCTCCCGGTGAAATATACAATAGCATATAATCTTCCCAGAAAACATGGTCTTCCAGGAATTCTTCATCAGGCAGCGCATTTTCAGAAACAAATGAATCATCCCATCCGTAATGACGGCATATACGCCGGCTTCCGGTACCACCATTAACCGGTACCAGAGGCAGACCGGCCCGTTGAAAGGCAGCAATCTGTTTCTCCTCATTCCGTCTCAACGCCACGTTTGTTTCCCAGAGGGAAAAAGGCAGACCAATATATAATACGGACACAATATCACTCCCAATTTTTCTTTATATAGTATATAATTCGACTTCAATCGGCAAACTCCTGTTTGTCAGCCATTACGTATATTTATCTTTAATCTGATTCAATATCTGCTATAATATATGGTATCTGAATTACACATTCAAAGGAGAAGATCGACATGTTTAAAAAAATAGCGTCTGCCCTTATGGTGGCTGCTGCCTGTGGCTGTACCATGGTTTCAGCCATGTTTTTTGATGACAATCCCCGTTATATCCAGGTAGGTCATGATGAAATGACCGAATCGTACATTGACATGAACTCCATCAATTCCATCCGTTATGACCCTCCCTATTACGTCATTCAGGCCACGGTCCTGACCTATGATTATTCTACGAACACGGCTACGGGATACCAGAATAATTTCTTCTATAATTTCAACGCCCAGACAGTCCGGACACAGACATTGTCTACGACGACCTACGATACGTTGAAAGGTACCCCGTCGGCACAGACCATCAACCCGGATCCGGAAGTTGCGACGACCGATCGCTATTCGGTCAACGGCAAAGCCGCGGATAATGCGTTCTTCAACTGCTATAATATGACGTTCTACCACACCTTCGATAAAAAGAAAGATGCGAAAAACAGCGAAAGGAACTGATCTCCATGGATATGAACACGTTACTTCATTACGGCGGTATGATTGTCACCTTTCTTTTTGTCGCTGCCGTCCTCTACTCTATGATCATGGCAATCCGCCGGCGCAGCCGTAAGCAAAAAGCAAAGGAAGCCGTGGAAAAACGCACTCATATTAAAGTCAAAAACCTCCATCAATTCGATATCAAACCGGACGATGGGTATTATAAGTACCCTATCGGTCCCGTCGAATATACACGGCGCAAACCCCAGCGGTTCACGGCTGTCTCGGTCGAACTGGCTTCCCAGCAGCCCTACTCCATCTGTCTCATAGGGTTTGCCGAATTTGCCGGAGGAGAATTAAAGGACCAGCATTACTTTTATATCCAGCCACCGGAAAAAGATCTGCGCGAACTCAAAAATCCCGATGTAACCTGGGATCTTCTGAGTAAAGCCGACGAATTCGGCGAATACTGGAATGCCGGCATGAAAGATTATTTCATCAATCATACCCTGGTCTGCCATAATGCGCCTTACGTTATTGGCTGCATCACCCATGCCCTTACCGTATTCGGCATCAAACCACCGGAATTTCGTTTTATCGATACGCTGGAAATAGCAAAAAAACTGTATACCTTCGATTCCAACAAACTGGATGCCATCTGCGATGAAATGAATATCGACCTGGATATGCACAACAGCCTGAGTGAAGCCCGGGCCATCGGCCAGTTTTTCTATAAATCCTGCAAAGAATTTCCCATGTATCTTCCTCGCATTTACTACGCCAACGGCAAGCCGTCTAAAGAAGAACAGCAGGCCAGTGTCATTGCCGTCGTAGAACGGGAAGAAGCGCGCCCGGAAGACATGTTCGCTCCCCGGCCCGTCGATGATGACATGCTGAAAGAACTGCTGGATAAAAAATATCTCGAACCGGGCAAAGAAGAAGGGACGTATTACGCAACCGACGAAGGCCTGGATTTTTCAGAAAGCCTTCCCTGATCATCACGCAAAAAACGGTATCATATTTAACTCTGAGTCTGCAGACAATAAACGAAACGACCTGTTACATGATATAGGAAAAACATCATGCAACAGGTCGTTCTTTTACAATACATCGGAAAGCCAGTCTACAGCATCCCCCATCATATTCGTCGTAACGAAATGTTTCAGTCCCGGATAGGTAATAAAACGGCTTCGTACACCGGCCAGAGTGTACAGCTTGTCCATATAGTAGGACTGGGCCATGGGATGCACCGTATCGTCGTTACCGGCAGTCAGAGCCAGTACCGAACGGCCTTCCAGATTCTCTGTATGCGTGTACGGGTCCCACCGGCTTATTTCCTGGCGCAGGTCGGGCAGGAAATCCATCGGTTTCAGCGGCAGTCCTGCACGGAAGCGGCGGTCCGATTCATCCCACCACCCGGAACCATTCATGGCTACGGCTGCCTGTACGTCCCGGTTCCACGTCAGGACTCCCAGAGCCGTAAAACCGCCCATGGAATGACCCATGACGGTCAGCGGCACATCGTCGTGCCATGTTCTGGCATAGGCGATGACCTGCGGTGCTTCACGAAGATTCTGGAATATAGTCTGCCAGAATTTCAGATACGCATCCGGATTGTCTTCATAATCGATGATTCCCCGTTCTCCATGATGGACAGCTTCGGGAATCAGGACATCATAGCCGTACGCCGCCAGAATATGGCCGCGCAGAGATTGCAGTTCTTTTGTCGATGTCCAACCATGATAAAAAATAACCATGCCTTTCACGTCTTCATGACACGAGATTTTCAGACAGGGAATATCCCCAATATATATTTTTTCTTCTGTAATCATATGGTTTACCTCAATGGAAACACGGCCGCCAGCAATCTGCCGGTGGCCGTATCGTTATTTTCTATCCCGCAGGGAAACAGGTTTTTGCAGTAGTTCGGACCAGACGAGTCCTGCATAGATATCGCGTGCCTCGCCGGAGAGCCCGCTCCAGGCCGGAGGCTGGATATACGAATATACGACGGCAGGAGCAGTGGGAACGGATGCCGGTTCCGGCACCGTCCCGATTGCAGCAGCTGCCGGGCGGGAAACCTGCCCGGCCCGTCCTGTATCCTCCGGCACAGGAGCCCCCTTGGCCGGTCTGGCCGTACGCGGTTTTTCTGGTATCCGTCTTTTGGCCTGTTCCTGCTGCGGTGCTCTCTCAGGAGCTGGTCCCTGCTTCGTACGCTGCCCTGGTTTCGTCGTATCCATAGGGCTGCTGCGGCGTTTTCCCCGGTGCGGATAGCGCCTTTTGTGACGCAACGCATCGGGCAGGGCAAATAACAGCATGAGCAGTATCACGCCGATAATATATTCCATACCATCACCTACTTATGGGCCGGCGGTTCCGGAGACGCGGATCCGGTCTGTCCCGGTACGGCAGATGGCTGTGCCTTGGCTTTCGGTATGCCCGCCTTCGCTACGGCATCGCGCATCTTGGTATCAGCCATGACGTTGCGCATCGTGTAATAATCCATGACGCCCAGATTCCCTTCGCGGAATGCCTGGGCAATGGCCAGTGGTACTTCGGCCTGGGCTTCTACGACCTTAGCCTGCATTTCCTGCGTATAGGCCTGCATTTCCTGTTCTTTTGCCACGGCCATGGCCCGCCGTTCTTCGGCTTTTGCCTGGGCAATCTGTTTATCGGCTTCAGCCTGATCGGTCTGCAGACGGGCACCGATGTTACGGCCTACATCGACATCGGCAATATCAATGGACAGGATTTCAAACGCCGTTCCCGCATCCAGGCCTTTACTGAGGACAGTCTTACTGATTTCATCGGGGTTTTCCAAAACCTGTGAATGATCCGCTGCCGAACCGACACTGGTAACGATACCTTCCCCGACACGGGCGATGACCGTCGCTTCACCGGCACCGCCGACGAGACGGTCTATATTAGCCCGCACCGTGACCCGGGCCCGTACTTTGAGTTCGATGCCATTCTGGGCCACTGCGGAAATAAACGGCGTTTCAATGACCTTCGGATTGACACTCATCTGTACGGCTTCCAGAACATCCCGGCCGGCCAGGTCGATAGCGCAGGCCCGTTCAAAGGTCAGGGACATGGTCGCCCTGTGAGCAGCAATCAAGGCATCGACAACGCGGTCTACATCACCACCGGCCAGATAATGAGCTTCCAGCTGATTGACATTGACATCGAGACCGGCCTTATTCGCTTTGACCAGAGGCAGGATAATCTTGGACGGAACGACGCGGCGCAGACGCATGCCAATGAGATTGACAATGCCCACGGAAACGCCGGCTGCCATCGCCGAAATCCACAGTCCCAGTGGTACGAAATGGAGAAACAGGGAAATAACAATGATCGCAGCGATAATAATGAACAGCGGCGCTGCCAGAAGAGATAACATAGATATAGACATAGACTGCCTCCTTATGGATTCGGCGGCACCGGTTCGACGACGACCCGGCCACCTTCGACTTTAATAACGCGCACGGCTACATCCCGGTCTATAAACGCTCCGCTTGAAACGGCATCGACCCGTTCTTTGCCAATACGGATGGTACCGGCCGGGCGCAGGATGGTAATCGTCGTACCGCGCTGAAACAGATACTTGCTCTTATCTTCCTGGGATGTATACCCTTTTTCTTTCGTAGACCGCGTGGTCAGGGCTACTCTGGCAAACAGCCGGCTTTTCGGCAGGTGCCTGCCCAGGATATAAAACAGGATGACAGCAATGACGATGCCGCCAGCCAGAATATACACTGCCTGTACGGTTGCTCCCAGCATCCAGAACAGACTGCCAAACAAAAGGAGGATACCGGCTACGCCAAAGATACCGATTCCCGGTGTGACCAGTTCCAGGGCAATGAGGACCAGACCGCCTATAAACGCTCCGATGACTTTCAGATCATCAGCCAGTGTGCCGTCACCAGATATGAGCATGACGCCGCCCAGCAGGCATGCTGTCACCAGCCCGACGCCGATGCCGGCCGTTTTGATTTCGATGAGGACTGCCGCCAGGATAAGGCCGACAAAAAGCATACGGACGTATTCATTCTGGAGCAGCCCCAGTACGTCATCCTTCCAGCCTTTATCTTCATAATACACCGCTGCATCATCCATACTGAACAAATGCAGGGCTTCTTCTGCCGTATCAGCCGTTCCTTCCGACAGGTTCAGCTCCCGGGCCTGCACGTCCGTAAGCGCAAGGATTTCACCGGCATCGGCATATCCGGGCAGGCCGTCTTTTTTATCGACCATCGCCTCGGCGATGCGGGGATTGTGGCCGTTATTAGCGGCAGTCGTACTGAATTCCGATTTCAGGGCTGCAATATTCTTTTCCGTTGCCGGTATGGGCTCAGCCGCCCCTATGCTGCTGCCCGGTGCCATGACAATATGGCGGCAGGCAATGGCAATCAGCGCTCCCGCCGACCAGGCACGTGATGTAACCAGGGCAATCGTGGGAATAGACGTTTCCTGCAAAAGATCACGGATGCGCAGTGCGCTGTCCACACGGCCACCCTGGGTATTGATGCGCACGACGATAGCCTTATCCCCGTTTTCTTCAGCCTGGCTGATACCGCGCTGCACCAGTGCTACCTGGCTGCCATCGATTTCTCCGGAAATGGAAATGACCCGGGCCGATTCTTTTTCCTGGGCCCATACAGCAGGCCCTGTCACTGCAGCTGCCAGACAAAAACATACGACACAGACAAAAAAACGCATGGCTACAGCAAACTTCATGAGTTCACCTCCGCTAACTTACTCATTCGTGGTTCTGGGTGGAACGGACTTGAAATACCCGGCAGCCTGCATCTCTGCCAGCTCGGCATCGGACAAGGTACGCGCCACATGACGTTCGGCTTCTTCCACCGGCTGGGAGTGCACAATTTCGATTTTATCGAGAACGGCATTATACACATCGGCAGGCTTGTTTTCTTTCAGCCATTCCAGCATATGCTCCACCCACTGCCGGCAAGACCAGGAACCTTCGCCGTGATTGTGTCCGCGCAGGATCTGTACCTGCACCTTTTCAGGAATCTTGGCAATCAGCCAGTTCCACATTTCGTAATGGATTAAATACGTATATTTGGCATCGATCTCGCGCAGGTTCTTCTCATGAAGTTCCAGTTCATAGCGGGACCAGAATAAGCCAAGTGTCATTCCAATTACCTCCCAACAAGGATGTTTTATGGTAAAGAAATCCTTGCCTGTGCAAGTACTTCCTTATACAATTCTATACATTTTCCCAAAATCCTGCAACTACAGAAAAAATACCACAAAAAGAAGGCTGTAACAGACGATTGGGATTCTGTTATCAACCTTCTCCGGCATTTCCGTCATAAACGGAACAACGTTTCTGTATTTTTCTTGGCATGTGCCATCAGTTCCTGGACCGGCACATGCATATAGGACGCCAGTGTCTGCGCCACATAGACAATATTATTGGGGACATTGGTCCGGGGCAGATGAAATCCCCGCGGTGTCAGATACGGCGCATCTGTCTCCAGCAGCACTCTGTCAAGGGGAAGAACTGACACGGCATCGCGCAGGTCATCGGCACGCCGTTCATCGCAGATCCATCCGGTAATGCCAATATAAAATCCCATACTGAGCAGCGTCTCCAGCGTCTTTTTGTCACCGGTATAACAGTGGACGACGGACCGGGAGCATATGTCTTCATGGCCGGTGAAGCAGGAAATGAAATCATCGGCAGCATCCCGTTCATGAAGAAACATGGGTTTATCCAGCTCTTCCGCCAGAGCGATGAGCTCCTTGAAATAATGGTGCTGGTTTTCTTTCGTCGAATACATGCGGTCGTAATCAAGCCCCGTTTCCCCTACGGCGACAACCCTAGGGTTGGTCGTTACGATGCGCCGGATTTCTTCTATATCCTCTTCTCTGGCTTCATCCGCCACATGGGGATGGATGCCTGCCGTCCCATAGGCATCGTGATCTTTGACAAACGCATCGACTTTGCGGTTTTCCCGGTCTTCTGACCCGGTGAGGATACAGCAGATGCCATCGGCTGCCGCATCAGCGAGGATGCGTTCCGGCCGGGGAAAAGAACGGGTAAACAGATTGAGACCAATATCATAATAGGTAATATCCATATCACACCTCACGCTGGTCAGGATTCTGTATTCATATCATCAAGAGACAACAGAAAGCTCGGCGCATAGTCGCGGAGAAAATGCTGTACTTCCGGCATTCCCAGATTCTGCAGCCGGGTTCCAATTGTTTCATAGGCTTCGTTAAATTCGCTGTTGCCGGCATGTTTTTCCTGCAGGCATTTCAAATACGCACTCAGCGTATCAGCAGCCTTGACAAAGGGCCATACAGGATCTTCCTCAGCATGGCAGATCAGCGGTTCATAGTCCGGCTGCAAATCTTCCGGCAGCGTTTCTACCAGCCGTTTCTGTGCCAGCTCTTCTACTTCGCCGTAGGTCCTGCGCATGACCGGGCTGAAATACTTGACCGGTGTCGGCATGTCACCGGTAAAAACTTCACTGGCATCGTGATACAGCGCCAGCAGGACAGCCCGGCCGGCATCCACCGTGCCGCCATCCGCGTAGTATCTATTGTGCAGCAGGCAGAGATGATAGGCAATCATCGCCGTCTGCAGCGTATGCTCCTGCACGTTTTCTTCGATGGTATTGCGCATCAGGCTCCAGCGGCGGATAAATTTCATGCGCGATAAGATGGCAAAGAAATGACTCATATGAACTCCTTATTTGCGATACAGCCCCATAGCCCGGCAGGCCTTGACATAGGTAACATTGGCCTTGGCATGGGCTTTCTTGGCGCCTTCGTCGAGGATAGTATCCAGCTCGGGATCGCCGACAAGCTGCTGATAGCGCTGCTGGATCGGTTCCAGTACGGAAATGACCGCATCAGCCACATCTTTCTTGAAGGCCCCGTAGCCTTTGCCTTCGTAGGCTTTTTCAATATCTTCATGGCTCTGGTCAGTCACAGCCGAGAGGATTTCAATCAGGTTGGAAATGCCGGGCTGGCAATCCGTATCATACCGTACAGTATTCAGGCTGTCCGTCTGGGCCCGTTTAATTTTCTTTTCAATATCCTTGGGATCATCGAGAAGATAAATGGTAGCCGTCGTATTGGAATCGGACTTACTCATTTTTTTCGTCGGTTCCTGCAGGCTCATAACCCGGGTACCATCATGGCCGAGCAGGATCTGAGGCAGTTTAAATACTTCCCCATACAACCGGTTGAACCGCTGTGCCAGATCACGGGTGATTTCCATATGCTGTTTCTGGTCATCACCGACGGGAACATAGTCGGCCTGATACAGCAGGATATCTGCCGCCATCAGGGGCGGATAGGTCAAAAGGCCGGCCGGGATGGAATCGCCCCGCTTGGAAGCTTTGTCCTTGTACTGGGTCATCCGTTCCAGTTCGCCTACATAGGAAGACGTAATCATGATCCAGCCGAGCTGTACGTGTTCCGGTACTTCCGACTGTACGAACAGTGTCGCTTTCTGCGGGTCCAGGCCGGCAGCGATATAAATAGCTGCCAGCTGACGGGTCCGTTCATGGAGAAGCTGCGGATCCTGTGGCACCGTAATAGCATGCTGGTTGACAATGCAGTAATAACATTCATTGGCATCCTGCAATTTCGTAAAATTACGCAGTGCGCCAAGATAATTTCCTAATGTAAGATTGCCACTCGGCTGAATACCTGAAAAGATAATAGACATAATGTTTTCTCCTCCTGCCAATAAAAAAACCTTCCATCCCTTATTATAGGGACGAAAGGAAAGTGTTTCCGCGGTACCACCCTGGTTGGCATAAAGCCCGGCTCTTACATGCACATCATAATGCACTCTTTCATGGTAACGGTGAAAGTTCCGGCCCGTCATACTGACTTCTGACGGCCCCTCCCGGGCCCATTCCTTCTTTCTCCTCCTGCCGGACTTACACCATCACCGGCTCGCTGAAAGGGGTGTAAAAGAACTACTTGCTCCCGCTCATCGGGTTTCTTTATATATATTGGTATTGTAGCCCTGAATACAGGCCCTGTCAAGGACGATCTTACAAAAAAAGCCTTGACTTAAACCTTACTCCATGTGCTAAAATAAGCCATCACAGGAGGAATTTACATGAAATTGACACGAAAAAAAATCATACTGGCTGCCCTTCCACTGGTGGCAGCCGCTCTCATAGGAGCTTATTTTTTCATTCCCGGTTCCAAAGCCGTCGCCCGTCAGGGCATACAGGTCACTAAAGCGGCCGCAGCCCATTACGATCTGACCAGCGATGTCGATGCATCCAATGTACGACAGGTCATCACCCGGGACAGCACGACGAGCCGCACTATTATGTGGCAGTCTGATTTCTCAGAAGAACCGGCCCTGGTCGAATACCGCATAAAAGGCTCTGATGGCGATGTATTCCAGCAGCAGGCGACGAATGAAGCCTTTACGGACGATGATACGACGACCTATATCCACAGCGCATTGCTGCAGGACCTCACACCGGGAACAACGTATGAATATCGCGTTGGCTACGGGGAAAAACGGACAGAATGGCAGGAATTCCAGACCGCCCGGGGAAATGATTTCAAAGCCCTCATTTTCCCAGATTCCCAATCGAGTGACTACAGCGTCTGGGCTGCTACGGTCCAGCCGGCCTGGCAGCGCAACAGCGATGCACAGTTTTTCATCAATATGGGCGACCTCGTGGATAACGGGCAGGACCACTATCAGTGGAATGCCTGGTTCGATGTCGTCGGCCCCATGATCCGCCGCATCCCCGTGGCCCCGCTCATGGGGAATCACGAAACGTACAACCGCGACTGGAAGGTGCGGATGCCCGAAGCATACCTCCATCTCTTCTCCCTGCCCGGCAGTGTTCCCGGATCGTATCAGAACCAGTTCTATTCCTTTGATTACGGTGATGTTCATTTTGTCGTTCTCAATACGCAGGCGTCAGAACTGGCCGACTGGCAGCCCCGGCTCAACGAAGAACAGGCAGCCTGGTTCCGGCAGGATATGGCAAAGACGACCAAAAAATGGAAAGTCGTCCTCATGCACAAGGATCCGCTGCAGTATGGCTTTGCCAACCGGCCCCAGCCACGGGAAGAAGGATTTTCTCCAGAAGGCACATTCTGGATGCCCCTATTCGATGAAGCAGGCGTAGACGTCGTCCTGTCTGCCCATCTGCACACCTACCGCGACCGGGGACATATCCGGAATTTCCAGCGCGATCCGTCGGGCCCCCTCTATATCATCACCGGCGTGGCCGGCAATGTCCAGTATCCCGGCCTCTGGAAACAGCACAGCCTGGATGAATACGTGGCCCCTCAGCCGGAAACAGATAATTATATGACCATGGAAGCTACAGAAAATCAACTGACATTCCAGAGTTTCCTGCCCGACGGCACACTGCTGGAACGCACGGCTGTAGAAAAATAACAAGTACTATAGATAAAGATAAAACGGAGCAGTCCGACAGACCCAGATGAGTCTGTCAGACTGCTCCGTTTATTTACGTACGTTCTATTTTCTGTCTTTGATGCGGACACGCTGTACCGTCGGCTGTCCGTTATCGTCACGATGAATCGTGTCAATCCGGATGTACTGGAGTTCTGGTGAAAATTCTTTGACCAGTTTACTCAATTCCGGATCCATGCTTCCTGCACCGCTTTCGACAATGCGGTATACGATGGCTGCAAATTCATAGCGGGTCATCATGCGGTCCCCTTTGAATTCTCCATCAGGGTAGCCTTCCAGAAGGCCTTTCTTGGCCAGAGCCGTCACGTACTGGTAAGCCCAGTGGTTTTCTGCCACATCGGGGAATAGGACACTCTTTTCCGGCCCTTCTGCCATGCCGTGCATGCTTTCTAATTTGGCAATAAGGGCATCCTGTTCGGCCATATGACGGCGCATAGCTTCCATTTCCTTTGCCATGGCTACGCGGGACGTCGATATGTGATTGCCCTGTCCCAGTTTAAAGCTGACGCCGGCATTGAACATATTTTCTCCACCGCCGAAAGATCCGCCGATGCTGAACATGGTGTCTTCATTGGGACGGTAATACGCACCGACAGCTGCCGCATTGGCTCCCCGGTAATGGCCGTAGCCAGCTGCGAAATCCCATTTATCATCAGGATCGAAGTCCAGCGGATGGAGGGCCGCCAAAGCCGCCGAACCGGCACCGACGCGGTCTATGCGGGTCCCCAGTTTATTTACGGCTCCGCCCAGATTGGAAATGGCCTGGCCTGCGGCGTACAACTGACTGCCATTGACGGCATCGGTCGAGTCCGGTGTCACCGCACCCGGTGCAACGCCTGTAATCTTGTTGCCGCCCATATTGACGTTATCCTGCTGGATGGTGATGTCCTTGTGGTTGTCATCCCCTTTGACGGTCAGGCCACTGTTATTGATAGTCGTGTTGCCCGTAGTCACACTGTTCAGGCCAGTAAGGTCTTTGGCCAGCCGTACATTGAGGGTATTGTCGTCCCCTCTCACGATGCCGATGTTGTTGGCATCGCTGACTGCAGTCGCACCGCCTTTGATGTTCAAAGTCTTGCCCAGGTCTACGGTCACATCTTTGCCGTCATCACCCTGGAACTTGCGGCCACTGTTCACCTTGTCGCTGACAGTCTTCAGCTGGTCTTCTGTAGCAGCCCGGCCGCTCTGGATATGTTCCCCATCCCATTTCTTGTTATCGAGACTATTCAGGTAATTGCCGTTTTCAGGATTGCTGTCTCCCGCTGTATTGGCCTGTTTGCCCAGAGTCATGGCGCTGTCACCGGAACCAATGACTACCTGGCCGTTAGAGCCATTGATGGCAACCTGCTTATTGGAATCGTTGCCCAGGATGATATCATCATTCAGGTTCACCGTGTGATCATCATTCACGGTGATGTTTTTGCCGCTCTTGGCTTCCGAAGCTTTGGCTTCATTCTTGGCCAGCTGCTTCACATCGCCGATGCTGGCCGCATTGTTGTCGCCGGCATCGGCATACTTCTTGCCGTTAATGCCGCTGGCAATGTTGGTGATCTGCTTGGCCCCGCCGTTGATACCGTCTTTGGTGATGGTGATGTCACCAACTTTAACTTCGTTAGTCTTCACCCCATCTTTATCGATGGTCGTTTCGCCGGCCTTGATGCTGCCTTCTTTAGTCAGGTCGACATCTTTGTTCAGTTCCACTTTGATGGCTCCATTGTCTATGGAAGTCTTGATGTTGCCTGCTTTTTCAACAGTGCCATCAGCCTTGTAGGTCGTATCGCCTTTGATCTGGATAGCCTTGCCCAAATCCTGCTTGACAATCTTGTCAGCGCCTTTTTCATCAGAGGTCAGGGCAAAACCACCGCCCTGGTTCTGATTGGTGATGGAGCCTGCAATATCGCGGAGCTGGCCTTCCGTGGCGGCCCGGTTTTCGGTCACATGATCCTTGTCCCACTTGGTGTTGTCCAGACCGGTGATGTAGTTACCGTTGGCCGGATTCTTGGTGTCGGAATTGGTCTGTCCGCCAATGGTGATTTTGTTGTCACCGCCCACCGTAACCTTGGTAAAGTCCGGCGTATCGGTCATGACGATTTCCAGGCCATCACCGTTTTCATTACTGCGGACGCCCAGGTTCTTGGTGGATGCATTCTTCAATGCATCGGCATTCGTAATACCGCCTTTGATGGACAAGGTTTCATTGAGCTTCCGGTTAACTACGTTGACGTCGTTGCCCACGAATTTCAGGCCGTCTTCCAGGGTAGCCACTTCGTGGGTCTTACCATTGTGGTCTTCATAGACTACCCGGTCCATGCCGTCTTTGCCGTTGTTCCCGTCGGTACCATCCACGCCGTTCTGGCCATTCTTTACATGGATGTCTGCACTAGCGTTCTTGCCATCCTTGCCGGCAGGACCAATCAGGCCAATATGGCCTTCGCTGCCATCTGTACCATCCGTGCCATTGGTAACACCGATGGTGACACCATCCTTGCCGTCTTTGCCTTTCACGGAAATGCCATCCTTACCGTCTTCCCCATCTTTGCCATCATGGCCGATGACAACAGTCGTGCCGCCTTTGGTTTCCACAGTGACGTTTCCGTCCTTGCCATCCTGACCGTCAGCCCCTTTCTGGCCAATGGTCAGATTGTCATTCATCTTGATGTTGTAGGTCATGAGACCATCACTGTCTCTCTTGGCGGCAATCATCAGGTTGCCATTTTGAGAATCATATTCCCCATAGGCATTGGCTCCCGGTTCAGCGACTGCCGGATTGGACTTGTCATTGACCGTGACCACGGTACGCTTGCCGGCGGCAGTAGAAGCGTTGGTGATGGCTTCACTGACTTTGGCCAGCTGATCTTCGGTGGCTGCCCGGCCGCTGACATAATCGGGACTATCTACATTCCAATCCTTGTTGCCAAGACCGATGGTATAGCTGCCATCTGCAGGATGGTTGCCTTGGTTGGTGGTCAGTTCCGTATTAGTGAAATGGCCAATCTTGGCGTCACCGGCCTGCAAAGTCCCATCACCATACAGATTTACATGTTTGGCCAGCTGGATGTAGAGCTTGCCATTATCATCCTTCGTCACGCCAATATTGGCGTCCGTCAGGTCTCCCTGGGCTTTGCCCACGATATCCAGCCGTTCATTGAGCTTCTTATTGATGACTTTCGTATCATCATTCTGGCCGTCATCGCCGGCGAATTTCAGTCCATCATCGAGCGTTGCTACCGTATGGGTATCCTTCCCGTCGGTACCGTCCTGGCCGTTCTGGTAGACGATACGGGTGATGTCCTTGCCGTCCACGCCCGGTTTGCCGTTAGTGCCGTCAGCACCGGGTTGTCCCTTTTCGGTGCGGATGGTAGTGGTGGTGATGCCATCAGCACCGTTTTTGCCGTTGATGCCGATGTACCCATCCTTGCCGTCTTTCCCGGCTTTGCCTTCCTGCCCTACCACGACGCTGTCCGCGGAAATGTTCTTGTCCATGAGCACATGAATGGTGGTATTGCCCTCTGCATCTTGTTCTACCGAAGTAAGCAGGTTCTTGCCTGAATATTTATCCAGTGTTTTATCCCCATCGCCGGTGATGTTGATGGTGCTGCCCAGCTGGTTGGTCACCGGATTGGAGCCGTTTTCTGCCACCTTTTGGTTGGCGCCGAATTTAAGTCCCTTACCCAGTCCTTCAAAACCGCCGATGGTGATGTCGCTGGCATCCGTCCCGTCCGCATTCTGGACCTTCAGGGTCACCGTACCGGTTTTCGTATCAACCGTGTACTTTCCAGCAGAACCAGCCGCCGGGTTCTGCACCAGATGGAGGTCGTGTTTCAATACATTGCCCAGGTCCACGGTAACCTTCTGATGATTTCCGTCTGCATCCACGTCATTACGGGTCAGTTCCAGAGTCTTACCGTCATTAGTCACCGTGCCATCTGTGATGTAGTAGTCGTGGAGGCCGTCAATATGCACATCTGTACCGTTCTGGCGGGTCAGACTGATGCTGCCTTTGCCATCTTTTGTCTTGGTATCCGTGCCTTCTCCATTATAGGTCACGGCACCGCCGGTAACGTAAACATCGCCCTTCACCGTGCCATTCTTGATTTCATCGGCCACGGCCTGGAGCTGGTCTTCCGTAGCCGCCCGGCCGCTCTGGATTTTTTTGCTGTCCCAGTTGGTGTTCTTCAGTCCGGTGATGTAATAATCATCATTGGAGTTGGCGCTTTCCGTGCCATCGGCATTCTTGCCGCTCTGGACGCCGATCACGATACCGCCACTGTAGGTGTCTCCGGTTTTGACGCCGCCTACGCGGACCGTATTGAACCGTACATCGTCAGCAGTGGAAATGGTCACGTTATCCGTATCGGCTGTATCGCCGGTAATGGTGATGTTCTGGCCCTGAATCAGATTGACTTTGGGGTTCGTCGGCGTTACGGCTTTTTGCTTCGTGCCGTTAACATCCAGTTCCCAGCCCTTGTTTACTGTATCGATTACCGGCTGGACGGTGGTGTTAGCGATATTCTTCACATCGCCGATATTGGCCCCGTTGGTCAGGGTATTGTAGGTCGGATTTTTATCAGCGTCAGTGCCATCGGAGCCGCTGCCCATGTTGTTGACCTGGTTGCCACCGAAGGAAATCTTGTCGCCGTTGATGACCACATTCTTGGTTTCATCTGTTTTATCGTTGGTGATGGTAATGCCGCTGTCGTTCTGGACGGTCTTGCCAGTGGTGACGGAATTCAGGCCTTTCAGGTCCTTGGCCAGTTTCACCGTCAGGGTATCGGTGCCGTTGGAAACCACGCCGATGTTGTTGTCGGTGAGAGCATCCTTACTGGTCACGCCGCCGTTGATGGTGGTCTTCTGGTTCATGGTGCGGGCAAAGCCGGTGCTGTCGGGTGTGCCGTCGGTTTTGATATCCCCGGCGTAGATCTGGCCGTCATCCATGGTGGCGACTTCATACGTATGGCCCTGGTCGTCCTTGTAATGAAGGCGCGTAGCCTGGGTGTCGTTGCCGGCGGAGGTGATATTCTGGCTGTCCGTCAGGGTCTTGGTGCCGTAGGCGGCATTGGTATCCGCCTTGGCCGCCTTGCCGTCCTTGTCCGTGAGATCCGGATTGCCGGCGAAGATCACATCGCCGGTGGTGACGGACGTGAAAGTCGGATTCTCATCCATGAGGATGGAGATATCGCCATTTTCCGCAATCCGGGTGGTCAGGTTGGAGGTGCTGTAGCTGTGGTTGTCCGCTTCGTCTCCGGCCTTGATGGCAATGGTGTCGCCCAGCTTGCGGCTGACAACCTTGTAGCCTTTGTAGTTGTCCGTGGTGTTGGAAGCATCCTTGGTGTTGGTGGTGAAGCTGAGGCCCGCCGCTTTCAGCTGGGCCACGTTCACCGCATCCGTATCCAGGGAACCAGCCGCCACACCGGTAATCTGACGGGTCAGCAGGCTGCCTTCCGTGTCGTTGCCGATGGCAATGGCGTTGGCATTGGATATCCAGGCCGCAGAAGTATTTGTGCTGGCAGTTCCAGTCAGTACATCATAGCCCTTGGAACCGCTGGCACGGTTAGCCAGAGCCCCGCTGCCGAGTGCGACGCTGTCGGCAAGCGTTGCCTTGGCACCGTTGCCGATGGCAGCGGCGTTGACGGCTGTTTCATCCACCGTGCCGCCTAAAGCAGCCAGAGAATTTTTGGCACTTGCTGTGGAGCCGATGCCGAAAGCAGTAGAGGCTTCGCCGGAGGCAATGCTGTTTTCGCCCCAGACGGTGGCATTGGCGTTGCTCAGGATATGATAGCCGTTGGCACCGGCGTTAGCCTTTTTCAGCGTTACGTTCGTAAGCGCCTTATCGCCGACGGTCACTGTACCATCAGTTCCAATGACGGCACTGCGGATATTGCCGCGGTAGTCACGGATATAGGTATTTCCGTCTTCGCCTTGGAGCAGCACATAGCTATGTGTTTCTCCGCCAGAAACTGTGTAGGTGACAGATTTAGTATTGCCGCTGCCGTCCAGATAAGCCAGATTGCCCCGGGCATCCATCTTTTCCCGGGAAATTTCGATGGGATTGCCGTTGGCGTCACTTTCCACCCGGCCTTTGGCATCGGTCTTGTAGATGATATTGGTATAGGCACCGTGATCATCCAGCACGGCACCGGCCACGTTATCCGTACCAAAGGCCACCGTGTTCATACCGGCGGCTACGGTGCTGTTGCCGAAGGCCGTGGAGTATTCGCCCAGGGCTTCCGTACGGTTGCCGAAGGCGGTGGAACCGTAGTTGTTGGCTACGGCTTCATTGCCAAAAGCCGTAGAGTTCTGTCCGGAAGCCACAGCCAACTGACCAAAGGCCGTGGAATTGGCACCGGATGCGGTAGTACGTTCGCCAAAGGCGGTGGCCCGTTTCTCCGTAGCCTTCGTCTGCCAGCCAAAGGCGGTGGAATTATTGCCGCTGGCAGCGGTCCGTTCGCCAAAAGCAAGGGAATTGGCGCCGCTGGCGGTATTGTTCACCGGCGTTCCGGTGGAATCCGTATTGATTCCGCCGAAAGCTGTTGCATACTGGCCTGTCGCCGTGCCATACTGGCCGATGACCGTGGCGCCGAAGCCGTCTGCTTTGGCCTTATAGCCGATGGCCACGGCGTTTTCTGCATCCTTCGTTGTGGATGCACTGACACCGGCTGCCATGGAATTTTTAGCCACAGCACCTTCGTTGGTATAGTTGGTATCTGTTTCCGTATCGGGAGACCAGACGCTGTAGTCATGCATATTGACCTTCTGGGTGGCCGCTTTCAGCTGGGCCACGTTGACAGCATCCGTATCCAGAGTGCCGGCAGCCAGATTGTTCAACTGGCGGGTAATGGCCGTGGCAGTGATGTTGCCATCCACATCCCGTTCTTCTGCCCGGCCGATAGAAACGGCTTCGTCCGTGGACTGCCAGGTTGAAGTATCGTCCACAGAAGCCACGCCGGTATGCGGGTCATAGCCTTTGATATTTTTATCTGCCCCAGATTTGGAATTCTTGCCCAAAACGATGGAGTTGGCCCGCCAGGCATTGGTCCCTTCGCCAATGGCAATGGCGTTTTCTCCCCAGACCCCGCTGTTCTGGCCGATAGCAATGGCATGGGCCGTGGTCCCGGCTCCAGATCCCAGGGCAATGCTGTAATTCCCCCAGGCTCCTCCGCCACCCAGAGCAACGGCATTTTGTCCCGTAGCATTGGAACCGGCACCTACCGCAGCGGACTGGTATCCGGAAGACTGGGCTCCATAACCTACAGCCGTGCCCGTATTGGAAGCCTTGGTTTCTGTGCCTACGCCGGTACTCTGGTAAGCCACACTGGCATTCTGGCCCAGAGCCACCCCATAGGAACCTGTGACGGAAGCATTGGATCCGATGGCCGTACCACTAGTTAAACTTCCGCTGATATGGGCTCCCCCGATGACCGTGGAATCCGAAATGGAATCGCTCCAATACCCGCCAACAGTAGAGTTCTTACCGATAGCCGTCACATTGCTGCCTTTGGCACTGGCCCCACCAATGGCCGTAGAGGAACTGCCCTGGACAGAAGTCCCATAGCCCAACGCGGTGGAATGATCCCCTGAAGCCACGGAGCTATTGCCTACGGCCGTGGCATAGGCATAGTTGGCATTGGCCCCCTGTCCTACTGCCGTGGAATTCGTATCACCGGCATGGCCGCCCACAGCCGTACTCTGAGACCCAGTAGCCGAAGAACCGTAGCCGATGGCCGTAGCCTGATTCGTGGTGGCGTTGGCACTGTTTCCCACTGAAACAGATTGATGGCCCGTGGCCGAACCACCTACGGTAATTGCCTGGCCGCCGCTGGTGGCAGAGCCGGCTCCGATGGCGATATCGTTGGCGCTGTTGGTATGGCCTCCGATGGCGATGGAGTTGTCGCCTCCAGCACTGGCAGGATTACCGCCATAAGAACTACCCCAAACATTTTCTGAACCGATGGCAATGGAATAGTTTCCGATGGCATGGCCGCCTACGGAAGCCGAATAAGAGCCTTGGGCGGTGGAACCATACCCTACTTCCACAGAATGGTCTCCTTTGGCGTGGCCCCCTACCGCTACCGAGTAAGCGCTTTGGGCTGTGGAACCGGTCCCTACCTGCACCGCATAGTACCCTTGGGCATGGCCCCCTACAGCCACAGAGCCTTCCTGCTGTGCACTGGTCCCGGAACCGATGGATACGCTGTCCTTCCCCATGGCTGCAGCCCGGTATCCGTAAGCGGAGGCATCTTCTCCCGACGCATAGGTCTGGGTACCCACGGCTGTAGCATTGTTCCCCTTGGCCATGGCACTGACCCCGGCCGCCAAGGCATTGTTCCCGGTGGCTCCATCGTTCAGGTAGTTGTTGTTCCCAGCTGCATCCGTTGCTTCCGTGGTCTTCACGCTGTAATAATGGGTCATGGCTTCTTTCAGCTGGGCCAGGTTGACTGCGTCGCTGTCTTCACTGCCGGCGGCCACATGGGTGATCTGACGGCTGGCACCGCCATTGCCAATGGACAGAGCCCCTTCCCCGGACTGCCAAGCTGTACCAGTCTTGACGGATGTAGTGCCCGTCTTAGGGTCCCAGCCGGTAACGCCGCCGGAGCGGTCTGCTTCCGAACCTTTGCCCAAGGCAATAGAACCTTCCACGCTGGCCTTTGTTTCCTTGCCGATGGCTACACCATTTTCTTTGGCTACGGCCGTATCACCTACGGCTACAGCCGAATTATCGGCCGTGGATCGGTAACCGACGGCTACGGCATTACTACCGTTGGCGGTGACTTCTGTGCCGGCAGCGATAGAGTTGTCCGCAGACTGATAGAGTGTGACAGAATAAAGATGGTCCGTATTGTCGGATTTCTGGTAGTTGTAAACCGGCTTACCATCTTTCTGGTCAGACTTACTGGCATCGCTGGTGATTTCGGTTTTGGTCACTTCTTCACCGGTAGCCGGATCTTTTTCTGTATACGTATGGACATATTGGGGTGTAGTGGTGGTATTGCCATCTGCATCACGGAACACCTGGGGCACCTGAGTGGGATTGCCATCCTTATCTTTGTACCAGACAGCCTTTTCTGCATCAGTAGTCTTATTACCATCTGCATCGGCATAGTAGGTGATAGGTTTGTTGGTAATTTTCGCTCCATTGCCGATAGCCGTGGAATTATCCCCTTCAGCATGATTGTTGTAGCCTACAGTCGTGGAGCCGCCAGATTCGGTGGAAGTAGTCAGATCAGCAGCTTTTCCTTCACTACTCACTAGCTGCGTATTATCTTTATTATCCATAGGCTGCCCATTCTTCGTCGTTTCCCCTTCCGCCACATTGCGCAAGGTATCTGAATTCGTGCCAATGGTCGTATTATTTTGTCCCTGAGCTTTTTCTCCTTTTGCAACGGTTTCTTTTCCAATAATGAGATTCCCCTGAGTATCATAGGCCGCTTTACCGCCATTGCCCAGGTCCACCGGCTCGGCCGCCAGTGCATAGGACGACAAACAGAGGGTAATAGCCAGAGTCAGTGCACCAATACGGCTTCTACTGCTCGTCCGCTGTGACTGTTCTTTTCCATGGCTTTTGGCCAGTTCCGACACGACAACATAGCAATTCCGTACTTTGTTGTAAATGACTTTGTAAATTTTGTTCATAAAGTCCCCCACCTTATTTACAGATATTCAATTTCCTGTTCTTAGTATCATTTCATTTACAATATAATTACCATAATATTGTAAAAATCATTACTATTTTAAACCTTAATCCGGAATACGTGTCAAATATCGTTTTGTTTATTGATGACTACACAAAATATAATGTAAAAATAACGTAATACTAATCGTACTCTACGAATAAATCATATTTAAACCAGAAAAATGTATAATATGCATTTATTTATTCTTAATTATTATGATAAAACTGAAAATTTGCTTACCCTGCTACTATATTTTGTCGTTTTTCATTAAAACGAAATATTTTTATACACTATTCTCTATGTTTAGGTTTTACGTTTTACGTTGTCGTAAAATGATGTGTTTTAGTAAAATTATTATATCAGGATAAAAAATTATAATAGATTGTATTCACATAGGATGGCATAACGAAAGAAGAGGTTGCTACAAAACGCTCTGTCAAAACCATTTTGCTGCAACCTCTCTCTATTTTTCACTATTTAGTTGTATTCTGAACGCGTACGCGCTGTACTGTCGGTTCTCCCTGATCCGTTTGATGAATGGTGTCTATGCGGATAAATTTCAATTCCTGGTTAAATTCCTTTGCCAGTTTTCCTAAGGTACCATCCTGATTCAGACCGGGATCCGATGCAGCTCCCATAGTGATAGCCCGGTAGACGATGGCAGCAAATTCATAGCGTGTCATCATGCGGTCACCGGCGAATTTTCCATCGGGATACCCCTTGAGGATACCTGCTTTGGCCAGTTTGGTTACGTATTCATAGGCCCAGTGGTTTTCCGGTACATCGGGGAACAAATCATTTCCTTTGTCCTGTATCGAACCGGTATCCACGCTGGTCAGTTTTTCAATGAGCGCGCTCTGGCGATTGACAATCTGATTGAGCTGGGCTACATTTTCCCGCAAATCCTTGATTTCTTTCGCCATGGCGACGCGGGACGTTGAAACGTGGTTGCCCTGGCCCAGTTTAAAGCTGACGCCGGCATTGACCATGTTTTCCCCGCCGCCGAAAGATCCGCCGATGCTGAACATGGTATCTTCGTTGGGACGGTAGTAGGCACCGACAGCCGCCGCATTGGCACCGCGGTAATTACCGTAACCGGCTGCGAAATCCCACTTGTCGTCCGGATCGAAGTCCAGCGGATGGAGGGCTGCCAGGGCAGCGGCACCGGCACCGACGCGGTCTACACGGGTCCCCAGCTTATTCACCGCTCCGCCCAGGTTGGAAATGGCCTGGCCTGCGGCGTACAACTGACTGCCATTGACGGCATCGGTCGAGTCCGGTGTCACCGCACCCGGTGCGACGCCTTCGATCGTGTTGCCGCCCATGTTGACGTTGCCCTGCTGGATGGTGATATCCTTGTGGTTGTCATCACCCTTGACGGTCAGGCCACTGTTGTTGATGGTCGTGTTGCCCGTCGTAATGGTCTTGGCTTCAATGCTGTTGATGCCTTTAAGGTCCTTGGCCAGTTTGACTTGCAGTTTGGCATTATCGCCATCCTGCGAAGCGACGACGCCGATATTATTGCCGTCAGCATATTCCGTAGCACCGCCATAAATCTGGACATTCTTGTTCAGTTTCACTGCTGCATTTCCGGAATCGCCGCTGTACTTCATGCCGTCGTCCATGGTAGCCACTTCATGGGTAATATGATTGTGGTCTTCATAGACAACGCGATCCATACCAGCCTTGCCGCCATGACCATCTGTGCCATCGACACCGTTCTGGCCATTCTTGACGTAAATATCGGCCGTGGCATTCTGACCATCAGCACCTTTAGGTCCTGTCAGGCCAATGTGGCCTTCCGTACCATCCTTGCCATCGACACCCTTGATGGTGACGCCATTCTGGCCATCCTTACCTTTGATGGAAATGCCATCCTTGCCGTCAATACCGACACCGGATTTCCCGTCGGCCCCGTTGATGCCCATATGGCCATCCTTGCCCGGGGCGCCGTCTTTGCCAGCACCACCGATGTTCAGGTTATCGCTGAGCTTCAAATCATAAATCTTCTGGTGGCCATCAGAACCCGTCTTCTGAGCAATCTGAAGGTTGCCATCCGTGTAGGAGCCGTCCGCTTTCGCAGCCGTACCGCCATTGACAGTGACTTCCGTATGATGCTTATCGACACTTTCAATCTTCGTATTTACATCATCAAACTTCTTATTGACATTGGACTCTACCTGATGGAGCTGGTCTTCTGTAGCAGCACGGCCGCTGACATAAGAACCATCCGTATTCCAGGTCTTGTTGTCCAAGTTGGTGACATACTTGCCAGCCTTGTCGGTCTTGCCCGTAGCCTTGCCATCCTTATCATAGATGGTCAGGCTGCTATCGCCATTTTCGATGTTGCCAATCTTGACGCCATTGTTGCCGCCAGCGACAATTTGGCCCTTTGAGCCATCGACAGTGACCTTGTTGTCGCCTGTACCGGCCGTAATCGTGCCATCGGTGCCGCTGATAGCAACCGTCTTATCACCCTTAGCAGCATCACCAAAGGTAACATCCTTAGCCAAATCGACAGTGTACTTCTTGCCACCAGCGTCATTCGTACTTTCCATAACGGAAACATTCTTGGAGCCGGCTTCCACCGTCGTATGCTGACCAGCCAGAGTCTTGACCTTATTCAGCTGGCTGCCATTGACGGCATCCGTAGACGTATCGCTGATTTCACCAGCACCTACATTCGTAACTTTCTTACCTCCAGCATGGATTCCTGTACCGTCAATGGTCACATCTGTTGTTCCTTGGGTAGTAGCCGTATTCTTAATCGTAATCGAGGACAGGTCCTTGACGTCCTTAGCCAGTTTGACGACCATGTTCCCATCGTTGTCTTTAACGACACCGATGTTGCCATCTGTCAGCAGGGAATGGCCATCTTTATCGGCTGTCTTGGCACCGCCTTTGATGGTCAGTTCTTCATTCAGGTACTTCTTGATTTGCTGACCGTCATCGCCGACAAAGGTAAGGCCATCATCCATCGTAGCCACTTCGTGTTCCTTATGGTTCTGGTCCACATAATGGAGACGGGTTGCGGCATCCGTTTCGCCATCATCTTTGATGATTTTTACATTCTTATCCGGATTCAGCGTGGCGGGGCCAAAATGCGTAGTGATATCGCTGTATGCATTCTGTCCATCCTTGCCTTTTTCGCCGTCTTTCCCTTTCAGGCCGATATGGCCTTCGTTGCCGTCTTTTCCATCAATGGATACGGCATCTCTGCCATTGGCACCTTTTTCGCCGTCATTCCCTCTGACGCCGATATGGCCGTCGACGCCATTCGTCCCATCAGCACCATCTTTGCCACCGATAGTAACGGCATCTGCCAGTTTCAGGTCATAGACAGTCGCCCCATTTTCATCAGTGAGCTGGTTCAGTTTCAGGTTAGTGCCTGTATAGGTCCTCGTGCCGTCTTTGGCAGTAGTGCCGGCGTCTGTACCGCCTTCAACGGTGACCTTGGTATGCTTGCCAGCCAGATTTTGTACTTTCTTCAACTGGGCCACGTTGACAGCATCGGTATCGAGAGAACCTGCAGCCACGCCGGTAATCTGACGGGTGACCTTGCTATCGTTACCTACGGCAATGGCGTTATCCGTGGCTTCCCAGGCAGAACCAGTAGAATCCCCCTTAATATAGACCGCCTTTTTTTCCTCATCAGTTAAGTCACTGTATTTAGCCCGGGTGGTTACAGAACCGCTACCCAGTGCAACACTGTCAGCCAGGTTAGCCTGTGCCCCATTACCGATAGCAACAGCATTCTCTGCCGATTCTGCTACCGTGCCACCCAGAGCCGCCAGGGAGTTCTTAGCCGCTGCCGTGGAGCCGATACCAAAGGCAGTAGAGGCTTCGCCGGAAGCTGTAGAATTTTCGCCAAAGGCCGCAGCATTTTTCCCGCTGGCCGTGGAATCACTGCCGAAAGCCGTGGCACTTTCTCCGCTGGCTTCCGTCCGTTCCCCAAAAGCAACCGAAGCGACGCCGCTGGCAGTATTCCCTTTTTGGCCTTTATTATAACCGCCGCCAAAGGCCAATGAATTTTGGCCCGACGCCGTATTGTACTGTCCAATAGCGGTGGCACCGATTCCATCTGCTACGGCGCCCGTACCAAGAGCAATAGAATCTTGACCTTTTGCGGTTGCGCCGTTACCGACAGCTACTGAATGAGCACCCGTTGCCGAAGCATTGACCCCGGCAGCCAGAGCATTATCGCCGGAAGCTCCCCCATTGTTATAGTTGTTATCTGTACCCGGGTTGACCGATTTGACGCTGTAATCGTGGACTCCACTGCCTCCGGTGCCGCTGCCGCCGCTATTGTGGACCAGATTGACTACTTGTTTCAGCTGGGCCACGTTGACCGCATCCGTGTCTTCTTTCCCGGCTGCCACGTTAGTGATCTGGCGGGTCAGCTGGGTATGTTCGATATTCTTCTGATTGGTTTGGTCCCATTCCGTCCAGGCCACCTTCCCTACGGAAACCGCTGCCAGGGTAGAATTCCACGCCGGATCTGAACCGGCATTGTGATCTTTGCTGTTGCTTGCCGGGTCATATCCGCCCTGATTGTTGGCTGCCCGGTCCGCATAAGCCTGGCTGCCCAGTGCCACGGCATCATGGATATTTTCTTTAACCCGGGCGGAATCGCCGATGGCTGCCGAAGCCTGGCCGCCCTGTTCGATGGTGGCATTGTGTCCGAGAGCGATGGCGCCGCCATTTGCCGTATTCTTAGTATTGGCTCCCCACCCCATGGCGATGTCATAGACCGTATCCGCCGTGGAATTGGAACCGATGGCGATGGCCCCGATATTCGTCATGCCTGTGGAACCAACGTTGTTGCCAGTAGTGGCTTGGGTGCCAATGGCAATACTTTCTCCAGCAGCAGATTTTGCCTGATGACCGATGGCAATGGAATCAGTTGCCCCGTTGTTATTATCTCCTGTCGTATTGACCTGATTTCCGATGGCAATGCTGCCGTCGTGGATGGAGTTGCTCTTCAACCCCAGGGCCAGGGCGTTCTTTTCCACCGTATTGCCATAGCCGATGGCGATGCCGTAATCCCCGTCAGCGCCCACCGTATTTTCCCCACTGATTTTGTTGTGGTCGCCCAGAGCCAGAGCATAGGCCCCGGTTACCGTGTTGGTATCGCCGAATACGGCATTATAATTGCCTTTCACGGTATTATTGGAACCCAGTACATGGGTATAAGCTGCTTTCGGCGTGGTGCCCCCGTTCTGCTGGCCATCCACGCTGTTGCCGTAGCCGATGGCCGTGCTTTCATCTGCGCGAGCTGTATTATTGACACCCATAGTCGCCGTATAGTATCCGTTGGCATCGTTAGTATGGCCGATGGCGGTGCTGGCGTACTTGGCCTTGTTGTCCTTTCCGATGGCCACACCCATGTAATCAGTCACGCTGTTTTCCCCGATGGCTACGCTGTATTCCTTGGCGTAGGATTGATGGCCGATGGCCACCGCGGACCGTCCCTCGGCAGTCACATCGCTGCCTATGGCCACCGCATCGGACGAATCGATGAGCCGATCAACAGTCAAAAAAGAGGTTTTTACATAGTATCCCTTCTGGTCCCTATAATAACTTCCATCTGGATTTTTCACATATTGTGGTTCTGTAGTAATTTGTCCATCTTTCAAAAAATAATAAGCAGCATCTGAATCTCGAGTCAATTTTTGATCCTTATCGATATAAAAACTCCCTACCGAATTCAGGACCTTAGCCTTGTTGCCTATGGCCGTAGAATGGTTCCCTTCGGCTACATTATCCACACCCACTGCAGTAGCCCCGCTTACGTAATAAGACTGTCGGGTTTTATCATTCTTATAATAATCAGCAACTTTATTATATACAGATAGGGCATCTTGATATTGAGCATCCGTACTGTAGTCACTTTCTATCGGTTTCTTAGCCCGGACGTTATACTCATCATCCATGTACTGGCCCGGAGTCAGTTTATAGACTTCCACCTGTTTATCATCGTATTTTCCGGTATTGGGATTATAGACTTGTACCGTAACCCATTCCGTATCCAGCTTCTCATAGGCATAGGAACCATCCCCGCTGATGGGCTTCTTGGTTTCCGTGGAATGGGTGAATTTCCCCACCCCGTTCCGAGTCCCCAGCACCACATTTTCCGGTTTGCTGTCCACCCGGGCATTACCGGTTTTGGGGTCTTTCTGGATGGGAGAGACCTGGTTGTTCTTTCCGACGATCAGGTTGCCCTGAGAATCATAAGTGGCGTAGGCATCGCTTCCCTGGGCCGTGGTCTCCGTCTTGTCTTCGATATTCACCGCTTGGTTGGCCAAGGCATTGCCTGTATTAGTAGCAGCATTGGAATCAGCTGCCTGAGCCCAATCCGGGACAGCAAGGAGCGATGTCGTCAGGACAAAGGCTGCCAGGACGGCGGCTTTACGACAGCATCCGCTGCGGCTGCGGCGTACATGGCCATCGTCATGGCTCTTGGCCAGTTCCGATACGACGATATAGCAATTCCGTACTTTGCTGTAAATGACTTTGTAAATTTTGTTCATAAAGCCTCCCACCTTATTTACAGTTTTGTGATGTAAATTCTTTTCTCGTTTGTATTTGCAATATGTTTGTAATGATATTGTAAAAAATCATTACTATTTTACACCTTAATCTGTGTTCCGGGTCAAATAACATAGTGTTAATACTTTTATAGACAAAATATAATACAAATATAAAATAAAAATAGCATAATAATCATAATCGACGAATAAATATTATTATAAATGGACAAATGTATGAAATATGTTCCTTCCTTTTCTGATTATTATATGAAAACTAAAAATATACGAACCATGCTACTATATTTTATTATTTTATATAAAACAAAAAGTTTATTTACTCTATTCTTTATGTTTACGTTTTACGTTTAACCTAGTCGCAAAACGATGTATTCTGATAAAATTATTATATAGAAATAAGTAATTGTTATATATAATGTCTGTACGATGTGTATATGCTGTCGTGAAATCTACTTGCTATGACTCATCATCCTTAAAAAAAGTTAGAATTTTCTGCAATTTCGTTGCATTTACCACCTGCCAAAGGAGATAAAGTATGATATAATGAATCCAGTCCGGAGTTCTTTCAAAACGTTCGGAAAAGAATTTTTAAGGAGGAATTCACATGCCAGTTATTACCAAAGACACAGGTATCATCGAAGCTGTCCAGAAATATCCGCAGATTGTGCAGATATTCCAGGCTTATGGTCTCGGCTGCATCGGCTGCATGGCCGCTCATTTTGAAACCATTGGCGAAGGTGCCGGCGCACACGGCATTGACGTAGACGCTCTGATTGCAGATCTGAACGAATGCATCGCTGACAGCAATAAATAAGTTAAAAAAAGCCGCGGCACAGGATATATTCTATGCCGCGGTTTTTCCATATAAACATAAAATGCGCCGGAGCTTCCCCTCTCCGGCGCATTTTATGTTTATATGGATGTATGAAAGTATCTGTGAATATTAAAGAATCAGAGCCAGTGCGGCTACTGCTACTGCACCTATATCAAAAACAGGCTGTCTTTACAGGCAGCCCGTTCTCCATTGCTTATTCAAAATAAATAACTGCAGCAGCCAGTCCGATAATAACAACCGTTGTCAGCAGTGGTACAGCTTTTTTCAGTGCGTCCATGGTTACACTTCCTCTCCTTTGGTTCTCAGGATGTTTTCTGTTTGATACGTTGAAAACGGGGGGCGGAATCCAAAGGAGCTGTCTCCTGTTCTGACAATAGAAACATAGCATGTCTGGGAATCAATTTCTACAGTACTAGGATACTAAATTATAGGTACAATAGATGATAAACTAGATGATTTCTTTCTTTTCATAAGTATATTATAACCCATTTAATACGCTTGTCAAACAGTAATATATATTATGACCATAATATATAAAAGCGCGACGAGTTATGCTATATAAGCATGTATAATTACATTACGTATTAAAAGCCGAAATGCCATTCTGTCTGCTACAGATAAAACATTTGTTCTCTTTCTATTTTTATGATATACTTTAATTACATTAGATTTCGCGCGCGATTATAAATAAAACAATATACAATACAGATATTCTATCGCAATTTCATTATATCTGTAATATAATGAGAATGAAAGGTGTTGCTGATGACTGAGAAGATAACGGACATTCAACAAAAACGGCGCCATCAGCGTGCTCTGAGCATTATACGGCGATGGCGTCTTCTCGACGATGAATTCATGAAGCGGTGCCTGAAAGATAATATCCCTGCTGTTGAATGTATTTTACAGATTATTATGAATCAACCTGATTTAGAAGTTCTGACTGTCCGGATTGAGGATACGATTCCCAATCTTCAAGGACATGGTATCCGTATGGATGTCCATGCTATTGATTCTGCAGGAACAGAATATGATATCGAAGTTCAGCGATCTGATAAAAGAGCAGGCGCACGAAGAGCCCGCTTCAATAGCAGCCTTCTTGATCTTAACAGCTTAAAAAAAGGAAGTCCCTATGATCATTTACCAGAAAGCTATGTTATTTTCATTACTGAAAATGACATATTACAACACGGATTATCCCGGTATCATATTAACCGTATAATCGAAGAACTTCAAGAACCTTTTAATGATGGAGCACACATTATTTACGTCAATGGTTCCTATCAGGGACAGGATGATATAGGGAAGTTGATGAACGACTTTCGTTGCACTAACGCTGAAGAAATGATATTAGAACCCTTGAAAAATGTAGTTTTCCGTTACAAAAATAATCCTGAGGAGGTGAATGCCATGTGCAGAGAAATGGAAAAATGGAGCATGGAAGAACGCCAGGAAGGGCGTCAGGAAGGCCGCCGGGAGGGAGAAAGCCGGCTGACGACTTTACTAAAATTATTAAAAGCCGATGGCCGCCTTCAAGATCTGGATTTAGCCATTGAAAACGAAGAGGTACGGAAAAAACTATATCTCGAATACCATATTGAGTAAATGAAACGGAAGATTTCATAGTACACGAAAAGGCGCTGTTCCAATGAAGACAGCGCCTTTTTCGTGTACTATGATTATTTTTTCAATGCACAAATATCAATATACGTCTGTACGACCTGACTCATCGCCGTTTCGGCAGCTTTTGTCATTTTTTCGAATCGTGTATTGGGATCCATATGAGTAGCGAGGAAATCCCGTGCAGCCTGAATTCCCGTCGTCGATACTTCCGTATTTACATTGATTTTGCGGATTCCCCGGCGGATAGCTTCCTGCAGCAACGCTACAGGAATTCCCGAACTGCCATGGAGGACCAGTGGGACCGTGACAGCCTGCCGGATATCATCGAGGCGGTCCAGATCCAGACTGGGCGTACCCTTATAAATACCGTGGGCATTTCCGATGGCTATGGCCAGGGCATCGACACCGCTTTCCTCAGCATACTGGCGGGCTGCAGCGACGGTCGTGTATCCTGTACCAGGAGCAACACTGCCTGTACCGTCTTCTTCATTCATATAGCCTAATTCGCCTTCGACGCTGACATGGAGATCATGTGCCATACGTACAATAGCCTTCGTATCTTCAATATTGTCAGCCAGCGGCTTTGCTGATCCGTCGAACATGACAGAGGTAAAACCAGCCCGCAAAGCGCGCAGAATATTCCGCTGACTCCGGCAATGGTCCAGATGAAGTACCACTGGCAATTGTGCATCGCGGACATAAGACAATATCAAAGCCGCTGCCGATTCAATCGGCATATGACTATCATAGGACTCACCAAACGCAATGATGACAGGTGAATCTTTTTTCGTCGCCGCCTGCCAGACAGCCTGGACAGATTCCACATTATAGACATTGAAAGAAGGGACAGCTATATTTTTTTCTTCTGCATAATGCAGCATGTCCCGGAGATTAATAAGCATAGATGACTCCTATCTCAGGCATTCATCATGGCCACGACATCACGCAGAGTCGTCACAGCCCCGACATTGCCCGGAAATACGACATAGCTCATGCCAGGGAATTTGCTTTCGCTTCCGGCTTTCCACGCAGGAATGCCAGGAGCCACCTGACCGAGAACCAGTGCTTTCTTGATAGACAGGCCTTTAGTCGCCACATCGCTGGACGTAATACCGCCTTTGGCAATGATGAATTTCGGCTGGACAGACAGGCGTGTCACAATGCTGACCAGTGCATCGGAAATCTTGACAGACACGCGGAGAGATTCTTCTTTTGTATCCATTTTCAACAGCTTGCGGCCTGTCATAACGGCGGTCGTAATGCCGTTTTTCAGGTTCGCTTCTGTTTTATCGATGACGCGTTGGATTTCTTCTTCCAGTTTTTCATCACTTTCCAGGACCATGAGATGATTGAATTCGATAAAATCAATATTATCCAGTTCTTTCAATTTTTCCAGCTGCTGGGTCGTCTTCTTGACATGGGAGCCGATGATGATGAGGCCGCCATTCGTGTTGCCGGCTACGACCAATTCTTCTTTCGTCAGCAGAGGTTTATCCGATACGCCACCCAGTACTTTGGTCAGAGCCGCTGCGGAACGGAACATGAAATGACGTCCCGCTTTCATTGCCTTGAGCAATGCCAGGGCAAATACTTTGACATCAATGTAATCGGTGCAATTGACGATGACTTTGTTGAAATCATGGACCGCTTCCAGCTGGGCTGCCACTTTATCTATATTACCGGCCCGCAGATCTTCCAGGGCAATGCAGGTAACACTGTCAGCCTTATACGCACCGCCCGTTTTTTCTTCGATATATTCGGGCATAGTCGCCGCCGTATATCCAAAGGTGCTGTCCTGGGCAAATTCCGTTTCATTGGCCGGTACCAGATAGTCCCCTTCCTGTACGTAATGAACGTTTCCAATCGTAAAGCGGCCGCCTTCTTTAAAGAATGGCATCAGGACTTCCCCGTCGATGACAGGAGCGCCATTCGCTTCCAGTGTATCTTTGAGGACCTGCGTTTCCAGCGGATAGTGGCCGCGCAGCGTGGAATCACTGCGGCTGATGACGATGAAATCCTTGCCGGTCTTTTTGGCAATAGCCGATACCCGCTGTGCTATCGTCTGATGTACTTCCGTTGTGTGCTGGCGTGAGAAAGCCCGGGAGTTAGTCAATACATAAAATTCTGAATTGGCTTCGTCAAAGCCCTGGGTCAGGGCATCTTCCGTCCATTCCGTGTATACAGATATGTCGTGTACTGTCTGGGTTCCTGTGGGATCATCGTCGAGAACGACGATTTTTTTATGGAATTCCTGTAATTCTTTCAGCAGTTCTTTCGTGATTTCTTCTTCATTCACCTGTACAGCCGGAAGGGTATTGAATAATTCTTCTTTTAATACTTTCGCCATGATAATCTCCTCTTCTGCACTCCTTATTTTTCTTCCGTTTTGACAGTGACACCGGAAATCTGTTCGTAGAACTGAACGTAACCGGCATGGTCATCCATAATATGACCGGACTGTTTAAGGCTGAGCTGGATCTGCTGTACGATTCCGGACAGGAACAGTGGTACCTGCAGATCACGGGCTGTATTCATCACATTCGTGATATCCTTCAGGTTGACCTTGATGGTGCCGCCGGCTTTAAAATCGCGGTTGAACATCTTCGGTGCTTTCGTTTCCAGAACGGTGCTGCCAGCCAGGCCGCAGCGGACGGCTTCAAATACTTTCTTCGGATCTGCGCCGGCTTTCTGGGCCAGTACCAGTGCTTCGGCAACGGCACAGATATTGACATTTACCATAATCTGATTGGCCAGTTTCGTGACAGAACCACTGCCGGTCGGGCCGACGACGATCCAGCTGGAACCCATGGCTTCGAAAGCATCTTTGATTTTTTCAGCAGCTTTTTCATCGCCACCGATCATGAATGCCAGGGTACCATTGATAGCGCCTTCTTCGCCGCCGCTGACAGGAGCATCGAGGAAGGGGCAGTTTTTGGCAGCCGCCAGATCACGGCATTGTTTGGATTCGATAGGAGAAACAGAGCTGCAATCGACGACGACTGTACCTGCATCGACGCCGGCCAGGATGCCGTCTTCTTTCGTGAGTACGTCCTGTACGATAGCTGCTGTCGGCAGAATAGTAAATACGGCATCTTTGCCTTTAGCCAGTTCTTTGACCGAAGCTGCCGATTTACCGCCGGCCGCAACGACTTCATCGACCAGTTCCTGTTTCAAATCGGATACGGTGACATCAATGCCGGCTTTCAGCATATTCATGACCATCGGTTTACCCATAATACCCAGACCTACAAACCCTACTTTTAACATAGTAATGACCTCCTTGACCAGCAATATAATAAAATTTTAATTGTCTGCTACGGTTTCAGCTGTGTGCAGGATTTCGCTGGTAACCTGCATATGCTCTTCAAAGGCTCTGACTGCCCCTGTTTCATCACCGGCACGCAGAAACGTCAGAATACATTCATGCTCCCTGATTGCCTTTGCCATACGGTCTGTATCATGGAGAGAATGGACAGTTGCCTGTTCCTGCTTCGTATGGATCATATCAGAAACCTGCATCAGATACGGATTTTCTGTAAAGGCGACCAGCAGCCTGTGAAACGCTACGTCCGATTCGGAAAATTCATATTGATGATGTGATTTCGCAGCTTCCTTCGTCTTTTCGATACACAAAGCCAGTTGATCTAATGCCGTCTGCCCTTTTTCTGAGCGGCAGTCCCGTACCAGCCTGCGTATGCCGAATTCCTCGATAGCCAGACGGGCCTCGATGATTTCGTCTATATCTTCTGATGAGATAGCTTTGACACCAAAACCGCGGTTGCTATAAATTTCGACCAGGTTTTCATGCTTCAGGAGTTGTATCGCTTCCCGTACAGGGGTCCGCGATACCTGCAATTCGTCAGCAATCATCTGTTCAGAATAAATCGTATGTGGAGCGAGAGTTCCCCGGACAATAGCTGATTTCAGATATTCATACACCTGCTCTTTGATGGAAATCTTGGTTATCACCATATGAATCACCTCCTTATCGTCTTCGCTTGTATGTAGCATACTACTCACTTGCATCTATGTCAACACTCGTATCTATATATGTTATATAAAATTGTTATTCTCATTGCGTAATTCTAAACTTTCAGTCATGGGTACAATATATTATCTCCACATAAGTGCCAGACAGAATCTGTGGCCGCTAAGAAATCAAAAGGGACTGTCGCATGATGTCATCATGTGCAGTCCCTTTTGCTGTATAGTTTGTAGTTTATAGAAAATGAATTAAACTTTTTAATCCACTACAAACTGACAACTTAAAACTCAAAAAGGAGCTGTCTTTATGCGACAGCTCCTTTTGTTGCCGGTAATTCCGGCAGGATATTATTTTTTCAATACAGCAGCGCAGCGGGCACATAATGTCGGATGGTCCGGGTCGGAACCGACACTGGCATCATGTTTCCAGCAGCGTTCGCATTTTTCATGGGACGACGGTTCTACGACAACCTTCGTGTCTGCATGGTGTTCACCAGCCATAGCATCAGCCGGGGCATCTCCTTTTACGAGAGTGACTTCACTGACGATAAGCAGTGTCGCCAGGCGTTTCTGCCACTGGCTGAGGAAATCATAGTCTTCTCCATCGGCATAAATCGTAACGGCTGCGTCGAGAGGATGGCCGATTTTATGATCTTTACGGGCAACTTCCAGAGCACGCATGAAATCACTGCGGTACGACAGGAGCGTATTCCACCGTTTTTCCATATCGGCATTGAGATATTCCGGATGTTTTTCCGGCCAGTCCGTAAGCAGTACGCTTTCTTCTTTTCCTTCTACAGCGGGCATGTTCTGCCATACTTCTTCGGTTGTAAAGGACAGGACAGGAGCGAGGATTTTGACCAGTGTATCGAGAATCTGATACATGGCCGTCTGGGCGCTGCGGCGGATCTTGGCATCGGCTTTTTCCGTGTAAAGACGGTCTTTGATGATATCCAGGTAGATAGCACTCAGATCGACGGTGCAGAAATTGTGAATAGCATGATACATGACGTGGAACTGGTAATTTTCATAAGCATCGGTTACCGTTTCCAATACCTGTTCCATGCGCAGGAGTGCCCATTTATCCAGTTCGGACATGTCTTCATAAGCGACAGCATCCGTTGCCGGATTGTAATCGGCCAGGTTGCCCAGGAGATAGCGGAAGGTATTGCGGATCTTACGATATACGTCGGAAAGCTGTTTCAGGATTTTCGGCGAGAGGCGGATATCACCCTGATAGTCAGCTGATGCAACCCAGAGACGCATGACATCGGCACCGTATTTTTCGATAACTTCCTGCGGAGCGACCGTATTGCCGACGGATTTACTCATCTTGCGGCCTTCACCATCGACAGTAAAGCCATGGGTCAGGACCTGACGGTAAGGAGCGATGCCGTTGATAGCAACGGAAGTCAGAAGAGAGCTGTTGAACCAGCCGCGGTGCTGGTCGGATCCTTCGAGGTACATATCGACAGGATATCCCGAATCGGGGTCATTTTTCATGACACCCTGATGAGTGCAGCCGGAATCGAACCAGACATCCATGGTGTCTTCTTCTTTGCGGAATTCCGTACCGCCGCAGTGCGGGCACTTATAGCCTTCGGGCAGGAGTTCTTTGACGTCATGCATCCACCATGTGTTGGAGCCTTCTTCAGCAAACATCTTCTGCAGATGAGAAATTGTTTCGTCGTTGATGATGTGTTCACCACAGTTCTTGCAGTAGAAGATAGGAATGGGCACGCCCCAGACACGCTGCCGGGAAATGCACCAGTCACCGCGGTCGCGGATCATATTGTAAATACGGTCATGGCCCCAGGACGGAATCCAGCGTACTTTGTCGATAGCATCGAGCGCTTCCTGACGGAATCCATCGACAGAAGCAAACCACTGTTCTGTTGCACGATAAATAATCGGCTGTTTGCAGCGCCAGCAGTGCGGATACTGATGACGGAACGTGCTCTTGGCAAACAGGGCATTGATTTCTGCCAGTTTTTTGATGACCGGCACGTTGGAATCAAATACGAACTGGCCTTCAAATCCGGGAACCTTATCGGTGTAACGGCCGGTTCCATCTACTGTGCCCAGCGGTTTCAAACCCCAGGCAGCATATTTCATGCAGACATTGAAGTCATCTTCGCCATGGTCCGGAGCCGTGTGGACGAGGCCCGTACCGGCTTCCAGAGTGACATGGTCGCCCAGGATAACAGGCACTTTACGGTCCGCATAAAGAGGATGCTGGAATACGAGGCCTTCGAGCTGTTTGCCTTTCATGACATCCGGCAGTACTTCGTAATCTTCTACTTTGCCGGCCTTCATGGTCGGTTCAACCAGATCTTTGGCCATGAGCAGATATTCATCACCTACCCGGACCCAGACATAGTCAAATTCTTCGTTGGCACTGATAGCCACGTTGCAGGGAATGGTCCAGGGTGTCGTCGTCCAGATGAGGGCAAATACCTTTTCCGGATCGGCACCTTTCGGCATATGGCAGTTGAGATCTACCGATTTGAATTTTACGTAAATAGAGAACGATTTATCGTCTTTATATTCGATTTCGGCTTCAGCCAGTGCCGTTTCACAATGAGGGCACCAGTATACGGTCTTCAGGCCTTTGTAGATATAGCCTTTCTTGGCCATTTCTCCAAATACCCCGATCTGTGCAACTTCGACCGGCTTCTGCAATGTCAGGTAGGGATGTTCCCAGTCGCCGAGGACGCCAAAACGGATGAAATCCTTGCGCTGCATATCGACGTTCTGGAGAGCGTATTCACGACATTTGGCCCGCAGGTCAAGCGGTGCGATTTCATGACGGTTGAGACCCGTATCTTTGATGACGGCATGTTCGATAGGCAGGCCGTGCGTATCCCAGCCAGGGATATATTTGGTATAATGACCGGTCTGGGTCTTGTATTTCAGGATGAAGTCTTTCAGGCATTTATTTAACGCATGGCCGATATGGAGTTTGCCATTGGCGTACGGAGGGCCATCGTGCAAAATGAATTTCTTGCAGCCCTGTCTCTTCTTCAAGCGTTTTTCATAGATTTTGTTTTCCTGCCAGAATTTGATCATATCTGGTTCGCGTTTCGGCAGATTGCCGCGCATGGGAAAGTCGGTTTCTGGTAAATGAAGCGTTTTACCGTAATCCATTGTATTTCCTCCTTCAAAAGTAAAAAAATAACGTCTCCATCCCAAAGGGACGAAGACGTAATCACCGTGGTACCACCCTATTGACTGCTGTGCAGCCACTCTCATAGCAGTATAACGACGCTACCCGTCAGCCGGAACGCGGCTGCAGCTCCCAAGTGATCCGCCTGCAGACTCTCTTTCCCGGGCTCACACTGTCCCCGGTTCGCTGCCAAGAAGTATCTGCAGACCGTCTTGTTCATTGCTTTTCCATATATCCGACATTTTAATAGGTTGTGTCCTGTTTGTCAAGGGGTGAATCCACCATCTCCTCTTTACTTCAACACCAGAGACCCCGGTTCCAGCAGGGCCTGGAGTTCGCGGTGGAGGTCTTCATCCGGCGTAATCCAGTACTGTTCGTTGGTCAGTATCGTCTTGCGGCTTCCCATGAGGTGAAAATAGACCTTGACCGTTCCCGGATATTTTTTCAGGACCCCTGCAATGGTCGAGCTCAGATCCGTCCGTTCCAGGTGGGCCGGGATTTTAATGAACAATTTCGTTCCTCCTCCGGGCTGCCACATAGCTCCTGTATGGATGGCTGCATGGGCACTGGCAATGGGAGCCTCTGCTTTTTCTTCTCCCAGTGGCGCGATACGTTCTGCCACAATCTGGGTGTTTTCGTCGTTGATATCGGCCCGCCCGGTGATACGGACAGCCAGATCGGTGGCAGTGAGGCTTCCATAGCGCCCGTACGTCTTGGGAAATACGACGATGCTGATCGTGTGGGTATAATCTTCCAGTGTCAGAATCGCCATCGTGTCCTTGTGCTTGGTGAGGACCTGACGCCGGGCCGTGATCAGTCCGCCTACTTCCATGACCCGTCCATCATACTGTTCTTTGTGTTCTCCATACAGTGCCGATAAAGGCGTCAAGCTGTCCATGACATCATGGAACGCATCGAGGGGATGCCCGGAAAAATAAAAGCCGTCATACTCTTTTTCCATAGCCAGCCGCATTTCAATCGGATATTCCGGAACGGCAGGATAGGTCAGTGACGATACCTGTTTTTCCTCTTCCATGTCAAAGAGGCCCATCTGTCCTGAATCGCGTTCTTTCTGATACAGAGACCCCAGTGCCATGGCCTGGTCGAGAACCGACATGAGCTGGGACCGGTGTTTGCCAAACGAGTCCATAGCCCCGCATTTAATGAGACTTTCCATGGCCCGTTTATTGACCAGATGAAAATCAACGCGGCTGCAAAAATCTTCCAGCGACTGATAAGGTCCGTCCTGTTCCCGTTTATTCACAATTTCCGTGATGGCGTTCTGCCCTACGCTCTTGACGCCGGACAGGCCAAAACGGATGCTGTCTCCCTGTACAGAAAACATATAGACACTGGCATTGACATCAGGAGACAAAACAGGCACGCCATGGCGCTTGCATTCCTGGATATAATAACTGATTTTGCTGATATCATTGATGACACTGGTCATGGTGGCCGCCATGAATTCCGGACGGAAATGGGCTTTCAGATAAGCCGTCTGCCAGGCAATATAGGCATAGGCTGCGGAATGGGACTTGTTGAACCCATAACCGGCAAAGTAAACCATGAGGTCGAATACTTTATTGGCTATATCATCAGGAATATGATTTTTCTGTGTGCCAGCCAGGAAATTCTTACGCTGTGCCACCAGGATTTTTTCCTTTTTCTTGCCCATGGCGCGGCGCAACAGGTCGGCCTGCCCCAACGTAAAGCCACCCATAGCCGAAGCAATCTGCATGACCTGTTCCTGATAGAGGATGACACCGTACGTATCTTTCAGGATGGGTTCCAGCAGCGGGTGGAGATAGGTTACCTTTGTTTCACCATGGCTTCGCTTGATAAAATCCGTTACCATGCCGCTTCCCAGAGGCCCCGGCCGGTACAGGGCCACCGTGGGGATCATATCTTCGAAATGAGTCGGTGCCAGTTCCTTGACCAGGTTGGTTATACCCTCCGATTCCATCTGGAATACGCCGGCCGTATCACCTTCCGTGAGCAGTTTCCCCGTTTCCGGATCATCGAGAGGAATGGCATTGATATCGAGGTCGATGCCGCGGTTGGCCTTGATGAGCTTGATCGTATCCCCGATGACGGTCAGTGTACGCAGGCCGAGAAAGTCCATTTTCAGCAGGCCCAGTTCTTCTACGAGGTCTTTATCATACTGGGTCGTCAGATAATGTTCTTTGGAAAACTGGACCGGCACATAGTCATCGACAGGAGCGGCCGAAATGACCACCCCTGCTGCGTGGGTAGACGAGTGGCGTGGCAGACCTTCGAGGATTTTCCCGTAGGTAACGAGCTGATGCACCTGTTCGTCTTTTTCGTATTCACCGCGGAATTCCTTGCTTTCATCGAGGGCTTTATCGAGGGTAATGCCCAGCTCGGCCGGCACCATTTTGACGATGCGGTTCACTTCACTGAGAGGCATGTCCATGACCCGCCCCACATCGCGCAGGACCGCACGGGCAGCCAGAGTACCAAAAGTGATAATCTGGGCTACATGATCCTGCCCATATTTCTGCGTGACGTAATCGATGACCTTGCTGCGGTTTTCGTAGCAGAAGTCCATATCAATATCCGGCATGGTGACCCGTTCCGGATTGAGGAATCGTTCGAAAAGAAGATGGTATTTAAGCGGATCCAGCCCGGTAATCCCCAACAGATAGGCTACAACGGAACCGGCGGCAGAACCACGGCCGGGACCGACGGGAATGTCATGGTCTCTGGCGAATTTGACATAGTCCCAGACGATTAGGAAATACGAGGGGAATCCCATAGTTTCAATGACACCCAGTTCATAATCGAGCCGTTTCCGCACCTCTTCGGTCACGGGATGATATCGTCTGGGAAGCGCTTCTTCACAAAGTTTGCGCAGATATGACGTATCCGTTTCGCCGTCCGGTACAGGAAATTTAGGCAAATGCCGTTCATCAAAGGAAATCGTCACATTGCATTTATCGGCAATTTCCAGTGTCGTGTCGAGGGCTTCCGGCATATCGGCAAACAAAGCCGCCATTTCGTCGCCGTCTTTCATATAAAATTCATCATTGGAAAAGCGGAAATGGTTAGGATCATCCAGTGTAGAGCCTGTAGAAATACAGAGTTTGACTTCCTGTGCCGGGGCGTCCGTTTTGTAAATATAATGATAGTCGTTCGTGGCCACTAATTTCAGACCGTATTCCCGGGCCCAGTCTTTAAAAATATGGCGCACCAGTTTTTCTTCCGGCAGTCCGTGGTTCTGCACTTCCAGATAGAAGTCCTCTTTCCCGAATATCGATACCAGTTCTTCCAGCGCACGCCGTGCTCCTGCTTCATTGCGATTGATGAGATCCTGCTGGATCTGCCCTTCAATGCACGCACTGAGAGCGATGAGCCCGGTGTGATAGGTTTTCAGGAGATCGTAGTCAACGCGGGGACGGTGATAGTTGTTTTCCCCATCAATAAATCCTTTGGAAACAATTTTAATCAGATTATGATAGCCTTCATTATTTTTTGCCAGCAGGATCAGATGGCAAAGACGTTCCTTAGCCGGATGATCCATGCGGCTGCCCCGTGTCATGTAGACTTCACACCCCAGGATGGGCTTTATTCCCTGCGCCTGTGCCTCTTTATAGAGGTGGATGACGCCGTACATATTACCATGATCGGTAATCGCCACTGCCGGCATTCCCAGTTCCTTGGCCCGGGATACCATTTCCGGAATGCGGCACATCCCATCAAAGAGGCTGTACTGGGTATGCACATGAAGATGTACAAAAGGTTTCATAGCATAAACGCTCCTTTTATCAGAAAAACGCCCGACCGGGCGTTTTACTCTTTGACGAATGTTTTTAAAATCCGTGGAAGATATTTGCCGCAAAGCCAGATATCTTCATGATGGTGCCGCGTCTGGGACCATTCATAAATCAGGGTACGGATAATCATGAACAAATACTCCGTCGCTTCTTCTGCAGAAATCGTATCGTCGAAGGTACCGATGCTCTGGGCCACTTTGATGAAATTGAGCATGTTATTATAAAAGTCTATGGACAAATAACTGTGTTCCGTATCATAGATATATTCGAATGTCCGGTACACGTTATAGGCGAAAGCTTCACCGGCATTGGCCCACAGATCCCCATACATATCGATTTCCTTGAACAGGTGCTGATACGGTTTTCTGGCCTTTTGCACCACATCCTGCGACAGATTGGGCATAGGGGTCCGGGCAATAGAGATGCATATCTGGAGCAGCAAATCTTCTTTATTCTTAAAATGGTAATATAAGGAGCCGATGGGAAGCTTTGCTGCCGTACTGATTTCTTTCATGGATGTCTTTTCATAGCCATTATGGGAAAACAGGTCCTGGGCTACGTTCATAATATACTGACGGTTCGCTTCTGTCTGCAACTGTCGTTTTGTAATGTGTTTGACTGTCATGGATATCCTTTCCCGTACTCATAGTATGATACTCTATATATTCTAGAATCAAATTTTGTGAATTGTCAAGAACATTTCAAGAAAACAGCAGGGTGTTTTATGCAAAAAACATGCAGCTCTGACGTATCAGAGCTGCATGCCGGGAGCGTATATGCTGCTGTGTATATGCTGCTGCGTATTATATTTTAGCTAATTCCTTGTAGGAATCAAGACGGTCTTTCATATCTTTTTCCGTACGTTCGTAGAACTGTTCTGCCTGTTCCGGG
>ERZ791914.183-NODE-183-length-72630-cov-7.431981_pt1 | contig 72630 bp, 80 predicted proteins | sample MGYA00510140_ERZ791914 | MGnify/ENA primary metagenome ERZ791914 (study PRJEB30046, sample SAMN00792079) | human gut metagenome | study: EMG produced TPA metagenomics assembly of the A metagenome-wide association study of gut microbiota in type 2... | reverse complement strand
TGCAATATATTTCTGATTCCGGCTATTGGGCTTATCAGGAACTGTCAACTGAAGTTCTCCTGTCTCCAACATCGGCTTCAGATATGCTTTCAGAAAATGTGCTTTGTTTTTCATCCCGCAGTCTTGCATCAACTGTTCGCGTGTCTGAGGGGCATTGAGGCACAGAGAAACAATCTTACTCCGAATATCTTTATCTGGAGTGTTGACTGGTATGGTAACTGGAGTGGTATCCGTTCCAGTCGTGTCAAAGTTCTCGTCGGACCGATAGAAAACAACCACGAATCCAGACTTTAAAACCTCGAATTTATATTTGCATCCAGCGGCGTCACAGGCGTCAGCAATACGCTTCAGCCCGGTACCAAAGCTCTCGACATTCTTGGAGTAATAAAGTGTCTGTGCAATCAGCGGATTCCTGCGGATAGGACGCTCCCGGCCAGAGATGAAATCCTCCGGCTCATAGCCTGCCGGGAAGGTACCGGGGTTGTAGATCTCAACACGGTCCTTGTATATGGAAACCTCGTTGTTCTGTCCGGTTCCGTATTCCTTGTGGCAAAACGAATTGATCAGTGCTTCACGGACGGCATCCACAGGAATTTCCGGAATTTCCTTACGCTGCAAGGAACCAAACTCCACACGCCAACGAATGTTCTTAAAGATATATTTTTCAGCGCGATCCACAAGTTCGAAAATCGTTCCATGCTCACGCTGAATATCCAAAAATGTGAGCCGCTCCGTTCCAGCGAATACCGCCATTTGCAGGTCATTGTAGGGTGTCTCACCGAACAGGACCATGCCTGCGTTCAGCAAATAGCTTCCCGCAGTCAAACTCAACTTACCCAGCACCGTATCCCTGTCGGAATAATCGAAGCTGATTCTGCCGAACTCCTGACCGCGGTGGATATACTCTTTGAGAGAGTTCTCATCTACCGAGCTTGTCAGGCATTCGGAAACTTTGCGCTCCCATACACCTTCGCTGCTTTGCCTCTCCATAATGTAGTCGGTCAATTCCTGCTGGGACATTACTTTATCTTCATCTGCGACACGGATTCTGGCCACATTATAGGCAAAGTACGGTGTGTTGTGTCCTTCAAAACTGACATGGATACAATCCTTATCATCAATATGGACCACTGCGATTTCCGGGTAGATTCTCGGCTCGATGTGGTTCGCAATCTCTTGGCTGATATCCCGTAGGGTCTTTTCAGAAATTTGCTGTCCAATAGGCGTTCCATCTGGTTTTATCCCGAAATAGAGTTCGCTTTTTTGATGTTTGTTCAGGATGGCAGCAATTGATACAACGCCTTCCTTCAGTTCTCCAGTAGTCTTTTTGAATTCTAAGGTTTCGGTTTCGTGTCCGAGATTCAATATTGCTCACCCCTCTCAGCACTTTTCGATGTGTCAAATGCAAAAGCGATATTCTTGGATTTGCAGAAGTCCCGAATCACAAACAGCGTCATTTTATTCGGCTCGGTTCTTCCGTTCTCCCAGCGATTGACGGTCGCAACACTTATATTCAGCTGTTCTGCAAGTTCCTTCTGCGAAATACGCAGTTCACTACGAAGCTGAACAATAGAGTCTGCAAAAGTCACTGGTCATCACGCCCCTTTTGCATAGTATAACACATGATAAGCGTTTTTACAACGAAGAGAAGCATTTCAGAACCACTTTTTTATGCAGGCTGTTCCTCGCCGCACAGCCCATTCTTTCGGATATATGCGTCCAGCAGGGTGTTGCGTACCAGAGCAGAGAGCGTCGGATTGGCCTCCTGAGCAAAACTGACTGTTACCTTATGCCCCTCAATAGTCATCTGGATCTGCCTGGTGTTTTTCTTCTCTGTGCTCTGATTTCCCATAATTGCTTCCTCACTTTCTTTTATTGTCAGGTAGTAGATCCTTGATCCCAATGCTGATCTCCAAGGCGGTATTCACTTCCCGCATCCTGTCTTTTCCTACAGTTCCCGCATATCCAAGCAAACGCCGCTTATCTAATGTTCGGAGCTGTTCCAGCATAATCGTTGATTCGTTGTGCAATCCACATTGCCTTCCGTTCAGGTTCACATGGGTCGGCAGTCGGTGATGCTTTATGCGGCTGGTGATCGCCGCTACGATGACTGTGGGACTATGGCGATTACCTATGTCGTTCTGAATAATCAGCACCGGTCGGACGCCTCCTTGCTCGGAGCCGCGCACCGGTTCAAGATCCGCATAGAATATGTCTCCGCGGTATGCGGAGTGGATGTTGTCATTATCCATAGTAGCTTCCGTTTTTCTCCTGCTACAAACTAAGTAAAGGAATCCGCGCAGGCCATAGCGCACAGCTTTGGTCTGCGCGGTATATATTTTCCTTTGCCTGTATTCGACACTACTGCCCCAGGCTGGGCGGCAACTTGAACTGTGCGGGCGCACATCACGGGAATCTCACCCCTCCGGGGAACGCCCGGAGCTGCGTACAGGAGTATCATTATGGGCTGACGGGATCATGGCGGGGACAGCTTGCCAAAGCTGTCTTGGCCTGAGTGGGTATCGCTCTGCACCTTACTTGGCCGTCCTTTGATGCGGAGTTTCTCCGCACAGGTGGTCATCGCGCACTCGGCCTGACGCTGGCTCCGTCAGCTAATGTATTCAAGTTGCCGGATATGACCGCCTGAGACGGTGTTTATCAAGGTTCATAGCAGGGAGAAAAATTATCCCTTCACCTATCGCGGCGAAAACGGGGTTTTGCACACCCTGTTTCCACAAGAAATTTAAACATTTTTTCTTTTGCGGCCTGAATAGACTTCCAAACTGCATTCCGATATGCGCATTCTTCTTTCGCAATAAGGCGGACTGGCTTACCTTCGACACAATACTTCCACAACCGCCTGCGCTGAGTCTCTGTAAGATGGCTGCTGAGACCTTGCCTGAGAAGTCGCACCAGTACAGCGGCTTCGTCAGCAGAAATCTGCTCCATATACTCATCTTCAATAGATACTATGGCGGTAGCTTCTTCAGAAAGGACTTCCAGCGAGATTGAGTTATCTGACTGCTTGTGGTCTGCGTTTTCCTCTTTCCTCAAATCGCTGTCCGACCAGTCTTTCCAACGCTGGAACTCAGCTGCAGAGGCAAAATCATCGCAGGTCAGTCGAATTAAATTACCGTCAGCATCCGTATAGACGATGGCATTGGGATCTTTCTTATTGAGAGCATAGATACTCTTTCGGTTAAACATATTGGTCCTCCGTTTTTCGAGATTTTGTGGTGAAGAAAATCTCGAAAACGGAGGGCCACGGCAGCGTGGCAAAGGAGTCCCAAAATGCAAAAAAGCTCCCGGAGCGCAATGGCTCCGGGAGCAGGACGCAATATTAGAATGATGGGCTGTCTGCGACGCAGGAGGGCCGTACAGATCCGTACACAAGGGGCGCAAACCGGCCTTGTGGTGACCAACGGCGTAATATCGTCTTCTGCACAGCAAAAAAATCACCCGCCCGCATCATCTATCGGACGCATCCGATAACCAATGATAACGGGCGGGCAACCTCAACCGTGACCTGCTGGACAACCTGCTGTATGACTTTTCTATGACCTCAGCTGCAACCTGCTGCGCAGCCTCCTGTACGACCTCCTCCGTAACCTCTGGAGCAACCTACTGCGTAACCTCTGCTACAACCTCCGGAGCGACATTAAGCAGCTCTCATTTTATGTGCAAATACTTCTTGATGACCTCGGCATGCTCTAACGCCAGATAGGGCTTTGCTGCTGTATAGTATGTCTGCGCCATAGAGAGGTTTCCCTGAAACCCCATGGAGAGAATCGCATACATGTTCAGTTCGCTGTCTTTCGGGTCGAAGCGCAGAGCATCAATAGCCGTCTTTTGCGCCAGGATATAATCCTTGCACTCCATCTTCAGCCGGACATATCCCTTGGTGATCTGCAGGTACAACGACTGATAGTACATGGACAGCTGCATCAGCCACAGTTCATGTTCACATCTTGGGAGCAACTGTCCTTTATACATATCGACTGCGCTGTGGTAGAGGGAATGCCGCATATCCGGGTTTTCTTCTGTTTTCAACTGAATGCAGGCATCCTCAAAGCGGTCGAAATCCGTATGGATATTGAAGTTGGGATTGATCTGGAATGTACCATTCTTCCCGATGACCAGCTTGTCGAGCCCGATGACGGAAAGAGTACGCCGCAGGCGGTAAACGATATTATTGACGACCTTATATGGCGAATCGAGTTCGTCGTATGGACAGATGATCTCTGCCAGTGTGTCAACAGTGAAATTCTTTTTGTGGTTCAGAATGAGATATGCCAGAAGCAGGTAGCACTGGTCCGCTTTAATATCTTCTCCGGTCAATGTCCCTTTGGAGCTGATGATCTCCATGCCACCAAAGAAATTAATATGGATGTCCTCCGGATTGTACTTTGAGGCTTTTGTTGCAGCCAATAGAGACTGCTGCTGTTTGATTTCGTTGAGCTCCACAACCACTGCATAGGAGGCGATGAATAGGAAAACCGGGTCATCCGTGTAGCGAGTCGGGTCGTCCACGGCAATGAATCCCTGATTAATCCGCTTGGAGAATGGTGCCGCCAGCAGTGTAGTCACCCCATATTCCCGAAAGAAGGCTGCTTCATCTGGATAGACGTTCTCTAATCTTTGCAAGTCAGAAGTCACGACCGGTTTATTGGCCCGAAGTGCTTTCCTCCATCTCGGGAACTTCTCCATGGGCAGGCACTGGAGCATATCTCTCTGCGCCGACACACCATCTTTGCACCATTCATAGGTAATAACGCCGATTCCAAGATCCCAGTCAGCTTCCACCACAGAGGCTCTTGATGCGCCATAAAACTCAGCTGCACCTTTCAGAAGGCCACTGATGATAGTTTCTGAATCCTCGGTGTTTCGCAGACTGGCCTCCAACACGCTCATTCCACGATGAAATGCACTGCATTCAACAAGCGGGGTGGTTTCCTGCATGATTTTGTTGCCCATGAATATGCCCCCTTTGATTTGTAAAAAAATACAGAGACTGTCCAATGTAACTCGGGCAGCCTCTGCTGTGAGCCGCACAGTATGGCTGAGCGGTTATGTACTATACGATTGTCTTGATGAATGCGGCAAGCGCCTCACGCTGATCTTCTCTAAGCGATGCAACACTGCTGTTTAATTCACTCTGGGCATTAGGAACATTTACTGGCTCATTCTCAGTAAAGAACTGAGCCAGCTTGATTCCACAAGCTTCACAAATTGCGTTTACAGTTGGCAGCGAGGGCTGATTATTACGCTTAAAGATGTTACTGATTGTCGTCTGTGACAGGCCAGACTCCTGCGCTAATCGATAGATTGCCCACCCACGCTCGGCCATCAGCTGCCGGATTCGGTTTTGTGCATTGAACATATATACCACCTACTATGTCATTAGTTTACACCTCATTTGATTATCCTTGTAGAACTCATCCGTACGGTATATGGCAATCAAATGATGTGTACTTTGTGGTGATATACTATGCAATTCCGGCGTATCACCCAGAGTTAGAACTGCAAATTGTTTTCCTCTCAGGTTTCAATGCAAATCACCTCTATAAAGCAAAATCCCGCAAGGCATGGATTATACACCGATGCCTTGCGGTTTCTCTGTACTTACAAATATGTTATTTCAGGGAATGGTCACTCACGGGTCAGCCGACGAATATTGCCGATGATGAGCATTAAGTCATCGTCATTCAGCTTTCGCAATTCTTCAATGGCCGTTTGCAGGAGTGCGGGATTTTCTTCGGATTCATCGAAGAATTGGCTTGGTGTAATATCAAAATAGTTACAGATTTGAAGAAACTCTGCCATAGGTGGCAACGATTTGCCAGAGGATATGTTATAAACATAGCTTCTGCTATGCCCGAGATCATAACTCATTTGATATTCAGAGACACCCTTTTTTAATCTCAGCTGAGTAATTCGATCACGCACGAATTGTGTGCCCATATGATATTCACCACCTATCTATAATTATTTTAGGTGATGGCCGAAGAAAAATGACCCACGATTTTACGCCGTTTGCCTTGGAGGCATACATGGATTTATGCTATAATACAGAAAATTATGTTTTTTGCTCTGCGGTTCAAGTCATTTATCGAATTGTGTTTGTTTATAGCGTATCAAAAGTGTTTTAACCCGCATTGCATTGCAACAAAAAAACGAGTGCCACGGGCACTCGTTCAGGCGTCGCTTCTTTTCGTGAAGTATCTAACTTGAGGATAGCTCACATGTTGCTTTCGACTCCGAATATCAGTCCGTATCTATATGAGGACGGAAATTGCAGTGGCGTTTGAAAAGAAGATTGCTTTTTTCTGCCCCAAGCGTTATAATCGGCATATACCGGAAATAAAGGAGGCGTGTCCATGCCAAGACCGCCACGGTGCCGCCGGATTTGTGGCGCACCACAAGTTGATACCTTCCGCCCCAACGGATGCGGGGATGCCGAGCCGATCCTGCTGACGCTGGACGAGTACGAGGCCATTCGGTTAGTTGACTTGGAGCAGCAAACCCACGAGCAGTGTGCCGCGCAGATGGACATTTCCCGCTCCACCGTGCAGGAGATTTACGAAAGCGCACGGCGCAAGATCGCAGCGTGTCTTGTCCACGGGAAACCGCTGCACATCACCGGGGGAAACTACCGTATCTGCGGAGGACAGGAGGCAGCCCACTGCGGCCGTTGCTGTCGGATGCAGAGAGCTAACACAGAAAAATCCAACGAAAATTGCAAAGGAGATTCCATTATGAAAATTGCAGTTACCTATGAAAACGGTCAAATTTTTCAGCATTTCGGTCACACTGAACAGTTCAAGCTTTATGAAGCTGCGGACGGCAAAATCGTTCATGCGGAAGTTGTTGATACCAACGGCAGCGGCCACGGCGCACTGGCAGGCTTCCTGATGCAGAACGGCGTGGACACTTTGATTTGCGGAGGCATCGGCGGCGGTGCGCAGGCGGCGCTGGCCGAAGCAGGCATCAAGCTCTACGGCGGTGTCAGCGGGGACGCTGATGCGGCGGTGAGCGCATTGCTCAACGGAAATCTGGGCTACGATCCCAATGTTCACTGTGACCACCGTGACCACGAGCACGGCGAGGAAGGTCACACCTGCGGTAACCACGGCTGCGGCAAGCATAGCTGCCATTGATATGGAACAAACACTGACACAGCTCCCATTCTGGTCTTCCTTGACTGAAAAGGAGCAAGAAACGCTGCGCCGAAGTGCTTTTGTCCGTCATTATGAAAAGGGTGCGTTCATACACAGCAGCGACAACGAATGTCTCGGAATGCTGTTCGTCCTTTCCGGCGAGATCCGCACCTATCTTCTCTCCGAGGAGGGGCGGGAGGTTACGCTGTTCCGTCTGTATCCGGGCGAACTATGCGTGCTTTCTGCCTCCTGCGTGATCAGTCAGATCACCTTTGATACGCAAATGACCGCCGGAATGGATACGGACGTTCTGATTATCCCCGCAAATGTCATTGCTGCGCTCAAGGAGAAAAACCTATATGTCCGCTGTTTCCTCTATGAGTTGGCAACGAAACGGTTTTCTGATGTGATGTGGGCGATGCAGCAGATCATGTTCAAGGGATTGGATCGGCGGCTGGCAGAATTTCTCCTTGCCGAAGCGGAGCGTACCGACTCCGACACGATACGCATGACCCATGAGCAGATCGCCCAGCACATCAGCTCAGCGCGGGAGGCGGTGGCGCGGATGCTCAAGAGTTTCTCAGAGGACGGATTGGTGGAGTTGAAGCGCGGCGCGATTACGCTGCGTGATACAGACAGATTGAATCACTTAAAATAAAAATGTGGTTTTTTTCACTTGGAAAACCACGAATCTGTGCTATACTATAAGTGGAAAAAACTGAAAGGAGCATCGACCATGAAAGAAACAAAATACACAGGTACTCAAACCGAAAAAAACCTGATGACTGCCTTTGCCGGTGAGTCCGAGGCACGTAACAAGTACACCTATTTTGCATCCAAGGCCAAGAAGGAAGGCTACGAGCAGATCGCGGCGTTGTTCCTCAAAACCGCTGACAACGAGAAGGAACATGCTAAGCTGTGGTTCAAAGAACTGAACGGCATCGGCAACACTGCCGAAAATCTTCTCTCCGCCGCTGAGGGCGAGAACTACGAGTGGACGGATATGTACGACGGCTTTGCCAAAACCGCCGATGAGGAAGGCTTTCATGAGCTGGCGCAGCGTTTCCGTCTGGTCGCCGCCATCGAAAAGCACCATGAGGAGCGCTACCGTGCCCTGCTGCACAATGTAGAGACGGCGCAGGTTTTCGCCAAAAGCGAGGTCAAGGTGTGGGAGTGCCGCAACTGCGGTCACATCGTCGTGGGCGAGAAGGCCCCGGAGATCTGCCCCACCTGCAATCATCCCCAGAGCTACTTTGAAATTCACGCGGAAAACTATTAAAGAAAGAAAAGGAGAATCATCATGGAGCAGAAGTTTTATATTTGCAAGCATTGCGGCAACATCATTGCCAAGGTCAAGGACACGGGCGTTCCCGTCATCTGTTGCGGTGAGCCGATGAGCGAGATCATCCCCGGCACCACCGACGCCGCCGTGGAGAAGCACGTCCCGGTCTGGACTGTGGAAAACGGCATCGTCCATGTCAAGGTCGGCTCCGTGGAGCATCCCATGCTGCCGGAGCACTACATCGAGTGGGTGTCCCTCCACACCAAGCAGGGCAATCAGCGTAAGGAACTGCACCCGGGCGAGAAGCCGGAGGTCTGCTTTGCGCTCTGCGAGGGCGACGAAGTCGAGGCGGTCTACGCCTACTGCAACCTCCACAGTCTGTGGAAAGCGTGATCGTTCCGCGCATGGTATCTTAGAACCAACATAGAGAACTGAATGTCATGTATTGCAGGCAGGAGGCAAACAAGTCATGAAAGCACATAAATATTGGTCAATCGGAGCGGTAATTACCATGTTTGGAACTTTTTGCACTGGATATAAAGGCTCAAAAACAACGCATAAGTACCTTGCGCTTAGTTCCTTGATCTGCATGGTTATGGCAGTATATACGGGTCATAAAATGATTTCAGGGAATAAGAAAACAAAGAGAGTAAAACAAGCGGAAGCTGTGGATATTCTTTGAGTAAGATAGGAATCGTTATTGTTTCTGATGACGATAAAGTCGGGCTAATGTTGTGTGCGAAATAAAAAACATCAAAGGAGAATTTCATTATGAAATATGTATGTGATGTGTGTGGTTGGGAATACGATGAAGAAAAGGGCTATCCGGAAGGCGGCATTGCACCGGGTACAAAATGGAAGGATATTCCGGATGATTTTGAATGCCCCTTATGTTCAGTTGGCAAAGATCAGTTTTCTGCGGCTGAGTAAAGAAGTACAACAGGACCTATAAATAAAGAGCTGTGAAGCGGTATCTTACATACTGCTTCACAGCTCTTTTGGGTTTGTACAAAAATTTCCGTAATGTGACCTCGTCACAGAAAAATGCTTTACCATGCGGTATGATAAAGTCACGATAAAGAAAGAGGTGGCGAACATGAAAATCAAGCTCAATCCCGATCAGGAGATTGTCAATACCATCCGGGAAGGACTCAAGCGCACCGGCGGATACTGTCCCTGCCGCAGGGAGCGCACAGAGGCGACCAAATGTATGTGCCAGGAGTTTAAGGATCAAATTGCAGATCCGGGCTTCGAGGGATTCTGCCACTGTATGCTCTATTACAAATCCTTGCAGGATTAAGGGAGAAACGCTATGCTGTCAAAGAAACTGGCCGCCGTAGATCAGACGCGGTGCGTCGCCTGCGGTGTGTGTGAAAATACCTGTCCATTGGAGGCCGTCAAGGTGCGCCGCGGCTGCTACGCCGCCGTGGAGGCGGATCGATGCGTAGGCTGCGGCAAGTGCGCAAAGCTCTGTCCCGTCGGCTGCATTGAAGTGAAAGTGAGGGCTGACGCATGAAAGCAAAGCATTGGTACGATTACCTGTGGGTATATGCCATCATCTACTTTGCACTGGGCTTTTTCAATATCCTGTTTGCATGGCTGGGCATGATCGATTTTCTTCTACCGCTGTTCTTAGCCATCTTTGGCGGAAACAAATTCTTTTGCAACCACCTCTGCGGACGGGGTCAACTGTTCAGCAAGCTGGGGACAGACCTTAAATGCTCCCGCTGCAAGCCCACGCCCCGCTGGATGTCCTCCAAATGGTTCCGTTATGGCTTTTTACTCTTTTTCCTGACGATGTTCGGCAACATGGTGTTCCAGACCTATCTGGTGGCGGCGGGAGCCGCGTCTCTGCGGGAGGCCATTAAGCTGTTCTGGACATTCCGTGTGCCTTGGGGCTGGACTTATACAGCCGGTACGGTCGCTGATTGGGTGGCGCAGTTCAGCTTTGGCTTTTATAGCCTCATGCTGACCTCTCTGCTGCTGGGCCTGATCGTTATGGTGCTCTACAAGCCCCGTACATGGTGTGCCTTTTGCCCGATGGGAACCATGACGCAGGGTATTTGCAAGCTGAAAAACAAAGAATAAACAAAGATAACAGAAAGGAGCCGTTCTCATGGCTGAACTGGAAATTACTGCTGCGAATTTTGAAAATGAGGTACTGCATTCCGACAAGCCCGTCCTGCTGGATTTCTACGCCGCCTGGTGCGGGCCCTACAAAATGCTCTCTCCTATACTGCATGAGCTTGCCGAAGAAAAAAGCGACACGCTCAAGGTGGGCAAGGTCAATGTGGACGAGCAGATGGAGCTGGCGATGCGTTTTCAAGTATCCAGCATCCCCATGCTGGTGGTTTTTAAGGACGGCAAGGCCGTGGCAAAGTCGGTGGGCTACCGGCCCAAGGCGGAGATCGCCGCCATGGTGGAGGGCACAAGATGAAAGTTGTGATCGTAGGCGGTGTGGCGGGTGGTGCTTCTGCCGCTGCCCGCATCCGCCGTTTGGATGAACACGCGCAGATCATCATGATCGAGCGCAGCGGCTATGTGTCCTATGCCAACTGCGGTCTGCCGTATTATGTGGGCGGTGTGATCAAGGAGCAGGAAGAACTGACGCTGCAAACTCCGGAGAACTTCTGGGACCGCTTTCGCATTGATGTACGGGTACGGCAGGAAGTAACTGCGATCAATCCCGCAGAGAAAACCGTCACCGTTCACGCGCTGGACAGCGGAAAAATCTATACGGAAACCTATGACAAACTGCTTCTTGCCCCCGGCGCAAAGCCGACAGTTCCTGCGCTTTCCGGTGTCAGCAGTGAGCGGGTCTTTACCCTGCGTACCGTGGAAGACACCCTCCGCATTCGGCGCTTTGTAGAGGAGCAGAAACCGAAAACCGCTGTTTTGGCTGGCGGCGGCTTTATCGGTCTGGAAATGGCGGAAAACCTTGTGGAGATGGGCGTTTCGGTTACCATCGTTCAGCGTCCCAAGCAGCTTTTAGCGCCGTTGGATGCGGATATGGCGAGCTTTGTCCATGCGGAAATGCGCAGACACGGCGTAGTTCTGCGGTTGGGTGAAACCGTCACCGGATTCCGGCAGGACGGAGATTCCGTGCTGACACTGTTGGAAGAAAGTGAGCCGCTGCATTCGGATATGGTGCTGCTGGCCATCGGTGTTACCCCGGATACGCATTTGGCAAAAGAAGCCGGACTCAGACTTGGTATTCGTGGCAGCATCGTTGTCAACGAGCGGATGGAAACCTCCGTGCCGGACATCTATGCTGTGGGCGATGCCGTAGAGGTCATCCATTTTGTAACCGGGCAGAAAACGCTGATCTCCCTGGCGGGGCCTGCCAACAAGCAGGGACGCATTGCCGCCGACAATATCTGCGGCGGCAACAGCCGCTTTCACGGCTCTCAGGGCTCGTCTGTTCTGAAGCTGTTTGGCTTGACAGCGGCTTCTACGGGGATCAATGAGAAGGCAGCGCAGACAGCAGGGATCGCTTACGACAAAGTCGTACTTTTCCCGGCATCCCACGCTACCTATTATCCCGGCGCACAGTCTATGGCAATGAAGGTGCTGTATGAAAAAGAAAGCCTGCGGCTGCTTGGTGCGCAGATCGTTGGCGGCGAGGGCGTGGATAAGCGCATTGATGTACTGGCAACGACCATTCGCGCAAAAATGACAGCTTTGGAACTGACGGAGCTCGATCTTTCCTATGCGCCGCCCTATTCCTCTGCCAAGGATCCGGTCAATATGGCCGGTTTTATGATCGAGGATTTGGAGAGCGAGAAAGTGCGGCAGTTCCATTGGAATGAGGTTGAGGACTTGCCCTGCGATGGCAGGGCGACGCTGCTGGACGTCCGCACGGCGTGGGAGTATCAGCGGGGCCATCTGGACGGCTTTCGGAACGTTCCCTTGGACGATCTCCGGGAGCATTTGGACGAGTTAGACCGGGACAAGCCTGTCTATGTGAATTGCCAGACAGGGCTTCGCAGTTATCTGGTCTGCCGGCTTTTGACGCAGTATGGTTTTACCTACGCCCATCTCTCCGGCGGATACAGCTTTTATCAGGTCGTAACACAAGAGCAGCAGACAGCGCGGAGCGCCTATCCCTGCGGAATGGAGAAGCTATGAGTGAAAATCTATTTGGTTTGACGGTTGCGGCAGATAAGGGCTTGGATGATTTGCAGTGCCAGCGCCTTTTAAGCGAAAATCGCAGGTATCAGGAAATCATGCTGCAATACCGCTGTGCGCTGAAAGCGCTTGAAAGCAGGTTGGAAATTCTGAACGAAGAGTTTTCATTACAGCATGATCGCAATCCGATAGAAAGTATGAAAAGCCGCTTGAAGTCGCCGTCCAGCATTATGAATAAGATGCAGAAGCGCGGACTTTCTCTGGATTTTCCGACCATGCAGGCAAATATCATGGATGTTGCCGGTGTGCGTGTGATCTGCTCTTTCGAGGAGGATGTGTTCTTTTTGGCAAAGTGCTTAAAAGATCAGTCCGACATTGAAATCATCACAGAGAAAGATTATATTTCACACCCTAAGCCAAATGGCTATCGCAGTCTGCACCTGACGATCCGGCTGCCGGTATTCTTTGCGGAAAAAGAGATCCATGTGCCGGTGGAGATACAACTCCGTACAATCGCCATGGACTTCTGGGCAAGCCTTGAGCATACCATCCGCTATAAGAAAAACGTGCCGATAAATGCTGAAGTCGAAACTGAACTGAAAGAGTGCGCCGATTCCAGCAGAGAGTGGGATGGTAAAATGGAACATTTACTGCATATCCTAACATAATGTGTCGAATAAAAGTGACAAGTACGCTCTTTGTTGCTTGTTTCGTGTGTACGGCTTGGGCTTGTCGGGGCTCACAGCGGTCGTCCGCCTTGGGTGGGAAACCCCTGCGAGCCCCAGCCAATTTCTCCGCTTTCTGGTTTTCAGTCATAGTCTTTTCTGCTTTCGGCGGGCTGCCACGGCACAGCTTTTTCGGCTTCTATAATTGGAAGGAACATGGCTTTTCGCTGAATGGAAAGCGAAACTGACCCGGGCCGTGGCGGTCTGTTTTAAAGCGATAATTTTTTTGGAATTATCTTGACAAATTTTGTCAAGATTGATATGATGGCAGTAACAAGCAAGCGAAAAGAGGATGCGGAACATGATCATCACCAAAGAGACGGACTACGCCCTGCGCATTTTGCGGGTGCTGCTGGACGGGGAGAAGCACTCCGTGGCCGAGATGTCGGAAACGGAGCTGATCCCCACTCAGTTTGCCTACCAGATCCTGCGCAAGCTCTCCGCCGGCAATTTGGTGCGGGTGAGCCGCGGCGCTCTCGGCGGCTGCGAACTGTCCTGCGACCTGGACGCGACCTCCCTCTACGATCTCATGGGGGTCATGGGGGAACGGGGCGTTCTGTGCGCCTGCATGGAGCCGGGATTTGAGTGCCGCTGGCAGGACGAGCACGGGCGGTGCGACATCCACTATCAGCTGGCGGCCCTACAGCGAAAGCAGGACGAGGCGTTCCGCGCCGTGAGCCTGCGCAGGCTGCTGACCGGCAAATGCGATTCCCAAGATACAAGCGAGCTGTAAAATTTTAAGAGGAGGTACCCGTATGCTGTTTCAAACCACGGCGGCGCACGAAGAGCTGCGCGCGAAGATTCGGAGCTTTGCGGAGGAGGAGATCAAGCCCCTCGCATTTCTGATGGATCAGAACAATGAGTTTCCCGAGGAGGCTGTCAAGAAGCTGGGTAAGCTGGGCTGGATGGGCATTCCCTACCCTAAGGAGTACGGCGGCGCCGGTCTGGACGCCCTGAGCTACGCCATCGCGGTGGAGGAGCTGGCCCGTGTGGACGGCGGCGCGGGCGTTATCCTCTCCGCCCACGTCTCCCTTGGCTCATGGCCCATTTTCGCCTACGGCACTGAGGAACAGAAGAAGAAATATCTGGTTCCGCTGGCCAAGGGCGAGAAGATCGGCGCTTTCGGCCTCACGGAGCCCAACGCCGGCTCCGACGCCGGCGGCACGGAGACCACGGCGCTGGATAAGGGGGACTACTACCTCCTTAACGGCGGCAAGATCTTCATTACCAACGCCCCCAAGGCGGACACCTATGTGGTTTTCGCCGTCACCACGCCGGACATCGGCACCCGGGGCATCTCCGCCTTCATCGTGGAGAAGGGCTGGAAGGGCTTTGAGTTCGGCGACCACTATGACAAGATGGGTATTCGCTCCTCCTCCACGGCGGAGCTGATCTTCAACGATGTGAAGGTCCCCAAGGAAAACCTGCTGGGCAAAGAGGGCGAGGGCTTCAAGATCGCCATGTCAACGCTGGACGGCGGGCGTATCGGCATCGCCGCCCAAGCGCTGGGCATCGCCCAGGGCGCATTTGAGCAGGCACTGAGCTATTCCAAGGAGCGTGTGCAGTTCGGCAAGCCCATCGCGGCCCAGCAGAGCATCGCCTTCAAGCTGGCGGATATGGCCACCAAGCTGCGCTGCGCCCGGTTCCTCATCTACTCCGCGGCGGAGCTGAAGGAGCAGCACGCGCCTTACGGCATGGAGTCCGCCATGGCGAAGATGTACGCCTCGGACATTGCGCTGGAGGTCACCAACGACGCCTTGCAGATCCACGGCGGCAGCGGCTTCCTCAAGGGCATGGAGGTGGAACGGGCCTACCGCGACGCCAAGATCACCACCATCTACGAGGGCACTAACGAGATCCAGCGGGTGGTCATCGCCTCTCATCTGGTGGGCAGGCTGGGCAAGAGCTCCGGCGGCGAGAGCCGTTCGGCGGCCAAGAAACCCGCGCCCATCACCGGCATTCGCAAAAAGACCATCTTCCGGGAGGGGGATGCTGCCCAGCAGGTGGCCGACCTTGTGGCAGCACTGAAGAAGGACGGTCACGACTTCTCCGTGGGCATCCCCATGGATACGCCCATCCCGCAGGCGGAGCGGGTGGTCTCCGCGGGCAAGGGCATCGGGGAGAAAAAGAACATAAAACTGGTAGAGTCGCTGGCCAAGGCCGCCGGCGCGGCCATCGGTTCCTCCCGTCCTGTGGCAGAGACTCTCAAATATCTGCCGCTGAACCGCTATGTGGGTATGTCCGGGCAGAAGTTTACCGGCAATCTGTACATCGCCTGCGGCATCTCCGGCGCATCCCAGCACCTTAAGGGCATCAAGGATGCCTCCACCATCGTGGCCATCAATAAGAACGGTAACGCGCCTATCTTCAAGAACTGCGACTACGGCATCGTGGGCGATGTGGAGGAGATTCTGCCCCTGCTCACCGCCGCGCTGGACAGCGGCGAAAAGCTGCCCGCGCCGCCCATGGTAAAGATGAAGCGGCCCACGCCGCCGAAGCCCGCCCCCATCGGCGACCGCTACGTCTGCAGCGGCTGCGGCTACGAGTATGTGCCGGAGTTGGGCGACGAGGACGGCGAGATCGCGCCCGGCACGCTCTTTGAGCAGCTTCCCGCCGAGTGGGTGTGTCCCGAGTGCGCGGAGACGAAGGATCAATTTGTAAAGGCTTGAGCCGTGAAGGAGGTAAGATAAGATGTATTGCGTGCGTAAAGTAGCGAACGACCTCTACTGGGTGGGCGCCAACGACCATCGCCTGGCCCTGTTTGAAAACTGCTTCCCCATTCCCCGGGGCGTAAGCTACAACGCCTACTGCCTGATGGACGAAAAGACGGTGCTCTTTGACACGGTGGACTGGTCTGCCTGCCGCCAGCTTTTGGAAAATCTGGCGTATGTGCTGGATGGCCGCGAGCTGGACTACCTGCTGGTCAACCATCTGGAGCCGGATCACGCCGCCTGCATCGAGGAGATCCTGCTGCGCCATCCCAAGGTGAAACTGATCTCCAACGAGAAGGCATTCATGCTCATGCGGCAGTTCGGCTTCCATGTGGACGGACATGAGTGCATCGAGGTGAAGGAGGGCGACACCTTCTCCTTCGGCAAGCACACCGTCACCTTTGTGGGCGCGCCTATGGTTCACTGGCCGGAGGCCATGGTGACCCTCGACGTCACCGACGGCGTCCTCTTTTCCGCCGACGCCTTCGGCACCTTCGGTGCGCTGGACGGCAAGCTGTTCGCCGACGAGGTGGACTTCGAGCGGGACTGGCTGGACGACGCCCGCCGCTACCTCACCAACATCGTGGGCAAGTACGGCCCCCACATCCAGCTCCTGCTGAAAAAGGCCGGCGGCGTTTTGGATCAGATCAAGTACATCTGCCCGCTCCACGGCCCCGTGTGGCGCAAGGATCTGGGCTGGTTCATCGAGAAGTACGACACATGGAGCCGCTATGCCCCTGAGACTCAGGGCGTGCTCATCGTCTACGCCTCTATGTACGGCAACACGGAGAACGCGGCGCAGGCGCTGGCGGCCACGCTCTGCGACAAGGGCATGAGCAAGGTGGCGATGTACGATGTGTCCTCCACCCATGTCTCCCAGCTGATCTCCGAGGCGTTTAAGTACAGTCACATCGTCCTGGCCTCTGTGACCTACAACCTCGGCATCTATCCCGCCATGCACGATTTCCTCATGGATATGAAGGCACTGAATCTGCAAAACCGCACCTTTGCCATCATTGAAAACGGCTCATGGGCGGTGAAGTCCGGTGACCTCATGCAGAAATTCGTCAACGATGAGCTTAAGAACATGACGGTGCTCAACGAGCGGCTCAGCCTCGCCTCGTCCATGGGCACGGACAAGCGCACTGAGCTGGAAGCACTGGCGGACGCCATTCTGGAATCTATGAAGTGACTGGCAGGGAAGCCAAAACCAAGACAACAGACAACAAACAGCCCCGCCGCGTCGGCTGCAGAAAAACCGGCTTTCAAAAACAGAGCGGGCAAGCGTGATACTGCGCTTGCCCGCTCTTTGCCCAAAAGGACATGAGAAGTGACCGGAGAAGATGAGAGGATCGAAATGGAGATCAGAAAACGAAACGGGAAGTCTGTTCCCTTTCAACAGGAGAAAATTTTCAACGCCATGAAAAAAGCGTTTGATGGACAGGGGAGGAAGATCGGGAGCAGAGAGCTGAATGAGATCCTCGCCGCCGTTCTCGACAACCTCGCCGCCGCAGCGCCGCTCACCGTGGAGCGTGTGCAGGACGAGGTGGAGCGGACGATCATGGAGCGCGGACACTATGAGGTGGCCAAGGCGTACATCCTCTATCGCGAAAAGCGGTCTGCGCTGCGCCGCGTCCGGCATACCATCGCGCAGACGGTGGGGGATGACTCGCTCGACGAGGTGCTGCGCCGCATCCAGATGGATTTTGCCGAGGAAGTCTACTCTCTCGCGACGCTTCAAATGAAGTTTGAGAGCTTCTGTCGCCCGGGCATGACGGAGGATGAGCGGGCTGAGGCACTGACCAAGGCAGCGGTAGAGCTGACTACGGCAGAGGCACCCAAGTGGGAGTTCATCGCGGCGCGGCTTCTGAACCACTCCGTTCGCTGTCGCAACGCACAGGAATGGGAGGGGCGCGGCATCGGCGACCTCTATGGCAGGCTTCGCTATCTGACGGATAAGGGACTCTACGGTGACTATATTCTTGCCCACTATACCCACGAGGAGATCGCCATGGCGGAGGACTTTCTCTGCCCGGAACGGGACGAGTTGTTCACCTACTCCGGCCTTGACCTGCTGCTCAAACGCTATGTGATCCAGTCACGCAGCCGCGTGCCGCTGGAAACACCGCAGGAGATGTTTTTGGGTATCGCGCTGCATCTTGCTATGAACGAAGGCTCTGACCGCATGGGGTGGGTAAAACGCTTTTACGATATGCTCAGCCGTATGGAGGTCACGATGGCGACACCTACCATGTCCAACGCACGAAAGCCCTACCATCAGCTTTCAAGCTGCTTTGTGGACACTGTGCCGGACAGTCTGGACGGCATCTACCGCTCGCTGGACAACTTCGCAAAGGTCTCTAAATTCGGCGGTGGAATGGGGATGTACTTCGGTAAGGTGCGCGCTGCAGGAAGCACCATCCGCGGCTTTCAAGGGGCGGCGGGCGGTGTTATCCGCTGGATCCGGCTGGTCAACGACACCGCCGTGGCGGTGGATCAGTTGGGGATGCGGCAGGGCGCTGTGGCGGTTTACTTAGACGCATGGCACCGGGATCTGCCGGAATTCCTTCAACTGCGCACCAACAACGGCGACGACCGCATGAAGGCGCATGATGTGTTTCCCACCGTGTGCTATCCGGATCTCTTCTGGCGACTGGCGGAGGAGAACATAGACGCGCCGTGGCATCTCATGTGTCCGCATGAGATCCTTACGGTCAAGGGCTACGCTCTGGAGGATTACTGGGGTACGGAATGGGAGAAGCGATATCTGGACTGCGTCAATGACCCGCGCATCGAAAAGCGCAGCGTCACCGTCAAGGACATCGTGCGGCTGGTGCTTCGCTCGGCAGTGGAGACCGGCACGCCCTTCGCCTTCAACCGCGACAGCGTAAATCGTATGAACCCAAACGGCCACACGGGAATGATCTATTGCTCCAATCTCTGCACGGAGATCGCGCAGAACATGGCGCCCATCGAGCATATCAGCACTGAGGTGCACACGGAGAACGGCGACACAGTGGTGGTGACGGCCACACGCCCAGGTGAGTTTGTGGTCTGCAACCTGGCGAGTCTGTCTCTCGGTAATCTGCCGGTGGAGGACGAGGCCTATATGGAACGCACGGTGGAAACGGCCATCCGCACACTGGATAATGTGATCGACCTCAACTTCTACCCGTTGGAATACGCGCGGCTTACCAATCAGAAGTACCGCAGCATCGGCCTGGGCGTCAGCGGCTACCACCACATGCTGGCAAAGCGCGGCATCCGCTGGGAGAGCGAGGAGCACCTTGCCTTCACCGACGTGGTGTTCGAGCACATCAACTACGCCGCCGTCAAGGCGGACACAGCACTGGCGCGGGAAAAGGACTGCTACGCGCTCTTTGAGGGCAGCGACTGGCAGACGGGCGCGTATTTTGAAAAGCGGGGTTATACCTCCGAAAAGTGGCAGGCGCTTGCGGAAACGGTGGCGGTGCAGGGAATGCGCAACGCCTATCTGCTGGCTGTCGCACCCACTTCCAGCACATCCATCCTCTCCGGCACGTCGGCGGGCATCGATCCAATTATGAAGAAATTCTTCTTAGAGGAAAAAAAGGGCAGCATGCTGCCCCGCGTTGCTCCGGAGCTTTCTATGGATACATGGTGGTACTATAAGGCGGCGCATCTGATCGACCAAAGCTGGTCGGTGCGCGCCGCGGGCCTTCGCCAGAGACATATTGACCAGGCGCAGAGCATGAATCTCTATATCACCAATGACTATTCCATGCGTCAGGTGCTCAGACTGTATTTAGAGGCGTGGAGGGTCGGCGTCAAGACCATTTACTATGTCCGCAGCAAGGCCCTTGAGGTCGAGGACTGCGAAAGCTGCTCGTCATAAGGAGGATAGCATGACGGAACTGAAGAAAAAGCCCCTCTTTAACCCGGAGGGCGACCCTGATGTGCGCCTGCGGCGCATGATCGGCGGCAATACCACCAACCTCAACGACTTCAACAATATGAAGTATGCTTGGGTCAGCGACTGGTACCGGCAGGCCATGAACAACTTTTGGATCCCTGAGGAGATCAATCTCTCGCAGGATGTGAAGGACTATCCCCGCCTGTTGTCAGCCGAGCGCAGCGCCTACGATAAAATTTTGAGTTTTCTTGTCTTTTTGGATTCCATTCAGACAGCGAACCTGCCTAATATCGGCGCCTACATTACCGCCAACGAGGTCAATCTCTGCCTGTCCATTCAGGCGTTTCAGGAGTGTGTCCACTCACAGAGCTACAGCTATATGCTCGACACCATCTGCTCTCCTGTGGAGCGCAGTGACATCCTCTACCAATGGAAAACGGACGAGCATCTGCTGCGCCGCAACACCTTCATTGGGGACTGCTACAACGAGTTTCAGGAGCGGAAGGACGCTCCCACGCTGCTGCGCGTGATGATGGCGAACTATATTTTGGAGGGCATCTATTTTTACAGCGGCTTTATGTTCTTCTACAATCTCTCCCGAAATGGGAAGATGTCCGGTTCGGCGCAGGAGATCCGCTACATCAACCGCGATGAGAACACGCACTTGTGGCTGTTCCGCAATATCATCACGGAGCTGCAAAAGGAGCAGCCGGAGTTGTTCACCGCCGAGAGCGTACAAGCGCTGCGCGAGATGATGCGTGAGGGCGTGGAGCAGGAGATCGCATGGGGGCATTATGTGATCGGCGACGACATCCCGGGGCTGAACCGGCAGATGATCAGCGATTACATCCGCTATCTCGGCAATCTCCGCTGGACGAGCCTTGGCTATCCCGCATTGTATCCAGGCTTTGAGAGCGAACCGGAGAGCATGGAATGGGTCAGCCAGTACGCCGACGCCAACATGGTCAAGACCGATTTCTTTGAGGCACGCAGTACCGCCTACGCCAAGAGCACCGCACTGATAGACGATTTATAAGAAAACCAAAGACATCAGAATAGGAGATACTACTATGAATTACAGCGCTATGATTCAAAATCGAAGATCCGTTCACGCATTCCGCGAAAAGGAAGTTCCGAGCGAGGCTATCGGCCAGCTCCGATCCTACTATGAAAAGGCCTGCCCCCGTCTTGTCCCGGAGATTGCAACGGAGTTGATTGTCTTGGACAAGGATGCACAGCCGGCGCTGGAGAGCTCAGCGGGCTATAAGCAATTTCTCATCGGAGCACCGCACTACCTGCTCCTTATGTCTGCCCCGCATTCCTATGCGGCCATCAACGCCGGCTACATGATGGAAGATCTCGTCCTCAAGCTGACTGAGTTGGACATTGACACCTGCTGGATGACCTTCACCGACAGCGACAAAATCAAAAAGGCACTGTCTCTCACCACTCCGTTAGAGGTGGCGGCAATCGTTGCCTTTGGCTACGGGGAAAAGACCGCAAAAAAGCTGCGGCTGAATATCCTAAGTATGTCTCAGATCGATGTGCGGGCCGAGCAGCAGTACTACGCGCCCAAAAAGGGCGTGCATGATTTGGTTCACATGGGGAGCTGGAGCAACAAGTCTGGGCTTGACGAGATGATGGACTTCTACGACGATATGCTCTGGCAGTCCTTCTACGCCGCTTCGCTCTCCCCCAGCTATCTCAACCGTCAGCCCTATGGCTTCCTTGTGCAGGATCACAGCATCTATTTGGTGCAGCAGGAGGATGCCTACACCGATAATTTGGATGCCGCATTGGATCTCGGTATTGTCATGCTCCACTTCTCCGCCGTCGCCTCCCAGTGGGCGGGGCAGGTACGCTGGGAACTTTCACCTGCTGCGCCCGACGGCCTGCCGGAAGGACTTCGCTCCGCTGCTGTGTACCACATGTAACGACTCTGGGGGAAGCAAGGCAACGGTAAAATGCGCGACCGTCGATCCGCGGTTGAGCGTATGTTCCGTTAGAAAAGAAGAACCTATCAGTCAGAGCCTGAGTAAGGAAAATAGGAGGTATTTTTTATATGGCTATCCGAACGGTAACAGATGCCATCCGCTACGTAGGGGTGGATGATAACACATTGGCACTCTTTGAAAACCAGTACCCCGTCCAGCCTATGGGAGTGAGCTACAACTCCTATGTCATTCTGGACGAGAAAATCGCCGTGATGGACAGCGTGGACGCACGGGCGGCGGAGGAATGGCTTTCCAATGTAGCGCAGGTGTTGGAGGGGCGCAGCCCCGACTATCTTGTGGTCACACACATGGAGCCGGATCATTCCGGCAGCCTCATGCGGCTGGCACAAAAGTACCCGGAGATGAAGATCGTAGGAAACGCAAAAACATTTACCTTGATCAAGCAGTTCTTCGGCACAGGTGCATTGTCGGAAGGCCGTATGCTGGAGGTTGGCGAAGGAAATACGCTTTCCTTGGGTGCGCACCGTCTGCGCTTCCTGCTGGCGCCGATGGTACACTGGCCGGAGGTGATGGCAGCGTATGAAGAGGAGGAAAAGATCCTGTTCTCGGCGGATGCCTTCGGCCGCTTCGGCGCACTGGAACGGACTGCCCGTGCCCCCTGGGCACCGCAGGCCCGGCGGTATTATTACAATATTGTCGGCAAATACGGCGCGCAGGTGCAGGCTCTGCTGAAAAAGGTCTCCGCGCTGGAGATCAAAATGATCTGCCCGCTCCATGGTCCGATGCTCACAGAGGGATTGGAGGAGTATCTGCGGCTCTATGATCTCTGGTCACAATGGAAACCGGAAGAACCGGAGGGCATCCTGATCGCTCACGCATCCATCCATGGAAATACCGCATATGCATCGGAGGCCCTCAAGAGCAAGTTGGAGGGAAAAGGTGCGCAAGTCACCATGTGCGATCTGACGGCAACAGACCTTTCCTATGCCGTGACCAGCGCATTCTACTGTGGGAAACTGGTGTTGGCCTGCTCCACTTATGACGGAGGACTGTTCCCGCCCATGAAGGAGTTTTTGGAACATTTACAGACAAAGGGATTCCGAAACCGCCGGATCGGCCTCATGGAAAACGGCTCATGGGCCCCTGCTGCCGCGCGGCTGATGCGCGCTGAGTTGGAAAAGATGAAGGAACTCCGACTGTGTGAAACGGAGGTATCGCTGCGCGGCGCACTGAACCAAACCAGTGAAGCGCAGATGGACGCTCTGGTGGCGGAGCTCTGCGCGGAGTAGGCGGCGGGAGGTCTGGCGGTATCCCTGCGCCGAGGCTGGCTTCGTCCAGCCACCCGATGCCTCAAAAGTGAAACGGCGTTGCTGATTTAGACGGCAATATGGTGCTGCGTGAAGCTGAAGCCTTGAGAATGGATAAAAGCGCAGCCGCAGATGTTCTCTGCGGCTGCGCTTTTTGCTGCACTTCCTTGCAATTTACAGCGCTGCCTTTTTCCATTTCCTGATCTTCGTCCGAAACGTTCCGAAGGGCGCGACGGTATTGACGTGGATAAATTTGTAAACCTCCCACACCGCTGTTTTGGTGGCGTCATCTGCCCACCGTCTCATGTGCGGCTGGAACAGTTCATCCTCGCTCATGGAATCGATCATGGTCTGGATAGCGACGATATTTTCATTTAATTTGCCCTTCAATTTCGCCAAGGACAAATGGGCGTAGGTGTCCGTGAACCATTGGTACAGGCCGCCCAGCTGGTTCCACTTGAACTGCTCCGACGGCGTTTTCACGTCCAGTCCGCGCTTCTCGTCAGCCTCCCATTTCAAGAGCAGTGTTGTCCACCCCACCTGATATGCAAGATTCTCTGCCGGTGTCCTGTCCACACCGGGTACTCTTTTATCCTTCAGGGCTTCCGGGATCGTATCAAACTCGGAATTGTACTTTTCAAAGCTCTGACGGATCTCGTTTTTGAGCTCATCTTTATCCTTATATGTTCTCAAAATATTCCTCCCTTACCGGTTCTCCGCCAGATATTCCTCCGCGTAGTGGACGGCTACCGCGCCGTCCGATACGGCGGTGACCACCTGCCGCAGCGCCTTGGTGCGCACATCGCCCGCGGCGAACACGCCGGGGAGGTTGGTGCGGGTGGATTCGTCTGCCACGATATAGCCGGATTTGTCCAGCAGCTGCTCGCGTCGGAACAGCTCCGTCGCCGGGGCACGTCCCACACTGATGAACACGCCGTCACAGGCAAGGTCGCGTTCCGCGCCGGTGTTGACGTCTTTTAACCGAAGCCCCGTCAGGCGGCTTTCGTGCAGCAGCGCGGAAACGGTGCTGTTCCAACAGAACTCCACGTTGGGCGCGTTCATCAGCGGCGCATGGTATACCTTGGTGGCCCGCAGGCTGTCGCGGCGGTGGATGAGGTAGACCTTTTGGGCAATACGGGACAGGGTCAGGGCATCCGCCGCGGCGGAGTTGCCGCCGCCCACCACCGCCACGGTCTTGCCCCGATAGGGTGCGCCGTCGCAGGCGGCGCAGTAGTGAACGCCTTTTCCCGTGAGCGCTTCCTCGCCGGGAACGCCCAAGGGGCGGGGCGATGCGCCGGTGGCGATGACCACTGTGCGGCCCTGAAAGACGCCCTCGCTGGTGTCCAGCGTCTTGATCCTCCCGGAAAGGCTAACCTTGTACACCTCTGCCAGCTCCGTCACCGCGCCGAAGCGCTCGGCGCTCTGCTGCATTTTTTCGCCCAGCGTAAAGCCGTCGATGCCGTCCTCAAAGCCGGGATAGTTGTCGATCTGCTCCGTCAGCGCCATCTGCCCGCCGGCGGAGAGCTTTTCCAGTACCACTACAGAAAGCCCGCTTCTGGCGGCGTACAGGGCGGCGGTGTATCCGGCGGGGCCGCCGCCGATGACGATCATATCATAGATCTGCTCCATAGCCACGCCCTCACTGCGCCAGCGTTTCCCGGATAAATGTCTCAATGGCCGCCTTGGAGGCGGGCGCGACAATGGAGCCAAGCACCTTGCCGTCCTTGAAGAGCATCAGCGTGGGGATGGTGTCGATGCCGAAGCGCTCTATGAGCTGCGGCTCCTCGTCGTAGTTGATCTTGCCGGAGATAAGCGTGTCGGCATACTGCTCACCTACCTTGTCGAAGGCCGGGGCAATGCGGCGGCAGTAAGGGCACCACTGCGCCCAGAAGTCCACCAGCACGGGCTTGTCCGCGCGGAGAACGTCGTTTTCAAAGCTGTTGGTCGTAATGGTAAGCATCATAGAATCCTCCTATTTGTGTGCAAAAAGTCGTGTTTCAATATCTGTGATGGTAATGTGCGAGAGATAGGCGGCACATTCCTCGTTCATGTTCCGGTACAGGGCGTCCATGACCCCCGCCATGCCGGAGCAGATGGCGCAGTCACGGTCGATGTCCCCGCTGTGCCACGCGCAGTCCACAAAGCGGGTATTCACCGCCTCCGCCACCTGCCGGAGAGAAAGGGTTGCGGGGTCTGCCGTCAGGCGGTAGCCGCCGTCCAAGCCCTCCCGGGTCTCCACCATTCCCGCCTTTTTCAGCCCCGCCAGCACCCGGCGGACGCGGGTGGGATTGGTGCAGATGTTCTCCGCCAGCGCTTCGCTGCTGAGGGAGCGTCCACTGTGGCTCAGGCAGATCAGCGCGTGGACGGCCAGATTAAAAGAACTGTCCACAATCATCCCTCCTTCACAAGCTCGTAGGGCCAGTCGATGACGCCGCCGAAGTCGTAGACGTTCTGATACCCAAGCGATAGCAGCTTTTGGGCTGCCTCCTTGCTGCGGCGGCCGCTGCGGCAGTAGATCAGCAGCGTGGCTTCCTTGTCGGGCAGTGCCTCGGGCATTTCGCTCCCGATGCTCTCGTTGGGCACAAGGACGGCGTTTTCAATATGCCCGCCGTCGTATTCCTCCCGGGTGCGGACGTCCACCACCACGCCCTCCTGCGAAGCCATCATCTCATAGGCTTCCTCGGCGCTGATCTTATGATACGCCGCCTTGCTGGGAGCGTCCTCCTCTGTCGGCACCGGCTTGTCCTTGGTTCCCCCGCAGCTCACCAGAAGCAGTGCAAGCACGGCGGCAAGTGCCGCGAAAAGCAATATCTGGCGCATAATCAACCTCCAATGCAACTGTGCTTGCTACTGATACAGTTTATACTGAAATATAACAGATACGGTTAAAACTGTCAAGGTACTTCGAGGCAGCTTTTGGAGCACAGGCCCTTTGTGGTTGTTGACAGAGAAAAAAATATAGGTATAATAAAAGCAAAAGAATAAGACTCATTCTTGCATTTGGAGGGTTGGCGGTATGCCAAAATACGCAGAGGAGATATTGGCCGCCGTAACGGAACTGCAGCAGCATCCCTCGGCGGAGCAGGTGTTCCTGGAGATGAAAAGGGAGCATCCCAGCATCGCTCTGGATCCGGTATATCTGCCCCGCCTGCCGGGAGCAGGAAAAAGACAATCTTATGGAGGAGAAGTATCATGAACGCTAACGTATCTAAGCTGATCAACGAGCAGATCAATAAGGAGTTCTACTCCGCCTATCTGTATCTGGACTTTGCCAATTATTACGCCTCCGTGGGCTTAGACGGCTTTGAGAACTGGTACCGGGTCCAGGCGCAGGAGGAACGGGATCACGCCATGCTGTTTTATCAGTATTTGCAGAATAACGGCGAGGGCGTTACCTTTGAGGCTATCGCAAAGCCGGAGTGGGAACGAGGCGACCACATGACCCCGCTGAAAAAGGCGCTGGAGCATGAGAAGCTCGTCACCGCCAGCATCGATGCCATCTACGCCGCCGCATACGAGGCCAAGGACTTCCGCGCCATGCAGATGCTGGACTGGTTCATTAAGGAGCAGGGCGAGGAAGAGAAGAACGCCGCCGACCTTATCACCAAGATGGAGCTGTTCGGCGGAGACAGCAAGGGGCTGTATATGCTCAACAGCGAGCTGAAGACACGGGTCTACACCGCGCCCTCGCTGGTGCTGTAAGCCCCGCGCGTCTGCGGGCTTTCGCATCAGGCAAAAGGCAGACTGCATACTGATATGCTCCCTCTATGAGCAATGTCATTAAGTTTGCGCGCAAAACGCTCAATCACTTATGATGGTGATTGAGCGTTTTTATTTCAGCGCAAGGGGACATATAAAAACAATATTTTTCACAAAAAACACTTGACAAATCAATAAAAATCGAAGGCTTCGCCTTAAAAATGATGACATTTTTTAAGGAGGCCTTCCAAGTGAACAGAAAATCATATCCAGAACGTGTTCGGTCCGCATTGTTCCATGCAATAAAGAAAACCGCCGCAAATTTAGACGCATGCGTAAAGGTCCCGGGAAAAGATTTTTCAAGAAAGAGAAAACTTCCGTTGCAAACGATACTGCTAATGCTGATCGGCATGGGACGCGGAAGCCTTTCAAAAGAATTATATGATTGGTTTGGATACACATCGAGCACAGCAACTGCTTCCGCGTTTGTCCAACAACGCAATAAAATCCGCTCCAAAGCTATCGAAATGATATTCAACGAATTTGTCGCATCGGCGATGCCGACTATGACATTTCGAGGGTATCGTCTTTTTGCGGTCGATGGATCAGATCTATGTTTACCATCAGATACAACCAATAATTTTTCTCTAATTAGGAATAACACTTTTATTTTCTGTATTTTGAGGGAGTAAATCCATAATACCTTTTGAATATTTCAATCAATCTACTGGGGTTGGAGTATCCAACAATTCTTGAAATTTCCGCAATGGTGAGGTCGGTCTGAATAAGCATATGCTCGGCTACAGAGATCCTTTTCCTCTGAATGTATTCAGTAATGGACATATTATAAACTGACTTAAATAGCTTTTTCATTTTGCTTTCACTCATACATGCAATGGTGGAAAGCGTCTGCAACGTAATATTAAAACTGTAATGTTCGTCCATGTAATGCGTTAGTTCATCTAATGCCTGCAAATCTGTTTTGTTAATGGGCTGGCCATTCTCTTCATTTAGTCTGTTTTCTTTCAAATATGAAGCAAGATAAGAGATGATTTCATATATTTTTGCTTCTACTGTAATTCTGGACGCTTTCATGGAAAGCAGATACTCATATAGGCTTTGCATAGCATGATTAACATTTGGTAAATAGAATTTCCCTTTTTCTTTGAAAAAATCAGAAAAGTTCACTTCAAGATCACCGGAAATTTCCTGGAGATACTGTTCAATAAATTCCTGGTCAACCTGCACGGTAATACATCTTAATGGAATCTGAGGATGATAAATAGCTTTATACTTTTCAGATGGTTCATAGCAGCGCAATGTATTCGGAGAAATATTTTGATACGGATAGAATTCATCTCCTGCGCCACTAATATAGAGAGCAAGTACATAACCAGACCCAATATGTTCTCCGACCATAGTTTCCTGGTTAAATCTTATATCTGTCGCTGTAATGATGAAATCGTGGTGAACCTCACTCGTCCATTGAAATCCGGTTCCATATTTTGGGTTGATCTTATAATATGTTCCGTACTCTATTGGATTCTTTATCGATTCAACAAAGAAATCATCTCGTTTAACTTCTATCATTGGCTCCTCCCAAAGATACCTCGTTTAGATTTATTAATACCTTGTTTAGACTTTATATCTGTTTTGCCCTTTACAGTTAGCTAAAACTAATTATAATGAAAGAGGTGATGTATGTCAAACCGTTTTTAAGCAAAAAGAGGTGTATATTTGAAGTCAATGCGCAGTTTATATAAAAAACTATTTCATTATGTCCAAGATAAAAGAATTTGGGCATATTTCTCCATGGCACTATCTGCCGCTGCCGTCTGCTCATATATGGGAGCATATTGGTTTCTGTGGCAGTCCATTGTGTCTATTCTGGTTATTCCCGTATATGAGAAGGCTATGTATGACGCAATTATTGTAGTCATACTTATGATTTTACGAGGTATTCTCAACATTGCATCGGCAACGTGTTCCCACTACTTAGGCTTCCGGCTTGAAACAAACTTAAGGAAAACTGGGCTTCATAAATTATTGGATGCCTCTTCTTCCTTTTTTGACCATAACAGCTCTGGAGAGATTCGAAAAATTATTGATGATAACGCAGCAGAAACACACAAAACAGTGGCCCATTTGATTCCGGACAACGTCACTGCTGTTATGACGCCGGTGTTAATGTTTGTGCTGATGTTTGCAATAGACTATCGCCTTGGTATTCTCCTGATCCTTACAACTGTGATTGGTGTTCTTCAGTATCGTAAAATGTCCGGTGGTACTGAATTTCTGTCTGGCTATTCAGCGGCGCTTCAAAAAATGAGTGCGGCAACAGTAGAATATGTCAGAGGAATGCAGATCATAAAAATCTTCGGTGTAACTGTACAGTATTACAAAACTCTGATTAACTCGATCAAAGAGTACAAACAGTATGTCTATCAGTATAGCCTCAGCTGTAAGAATCCCTACGTCGGATTCCAGGTTCTGTTTAACGTGTTTTATGCTTTTGCTGTACCAGCCGCAGTTGTATTCATCAGCTATGGAGAACCTGCTATGCTAATCCTGGCAAAGATTGTTTTCTTTGCTGTGTTCTCCGGAGCTGTATTTACTTCTTTCACATCGATCATGTTTACGGGGCAGGATAACTTTGGCGCACAAAATACGCTGAATCAGCTTGATGAGCTGACTACTTCTATGGATCAGGCAAAGCTTCCACATGGAAACGAAGAGACCTTCCAAGATTTCAATATTGAATTTCGTCATGTTGACTTTAAGTATGATGACAACTTCGTGCTGAAGGATTTCAGCCTGACACTTCATCAGAATAAAACTTATGCGCTCATCGGGTCTTCCGGGGGAGGAAAATCTACCATTGCAAAGCTGATTTCAGGTTTTTATCCTGTCGATGGCGGCGAAATTCTGATTGGTGGAAAGAACATTCAGAGTTATTCTGAAAAAGCTCTCATTCAGAACATCGCATTTGTTTTCCAGCGCAGTCAATTACTAAAGACCTCAATTTACGAAAATGTCCGAATCGGAAATCCTCAGGCAACACGGCGGCAGATTATGGATGCACTTGACGCAGCGAACTGCACATCCATCCTTGACAAATTTCCCCAGCGGGAGATGACCGTCATAGGGGCAAAGGGCGTATACCTTTCCGGTGGTGAGGTGCAAAGGATCGCCATTGCAAGGGCTATTCTAAAGAATGCGAATATCGTCATTATGGATGAGGCTTCTGCAGCTGCAGATCCGGAAAATGAATACGAGTTGCAGCAGGCTTTCCAAAAACTGATGAGTGGCAAAACAGTTATCATGATTGCACACAGGCTGTCCTCTATTCAGAATGTAGACCAGATCCTGTTTGTCCAGAATGGAAAAGTTGTGGAACAGGGAACCCACAATGAACTGATGGCCTGCAATGGACGTTATAAGGATTTTCAGGATGTATACTGCAAGGCAAATCAGTGGAGGTTGGCATGATGAAGACATATCTAAAAAGAGCCTTCCAGCTGAGTGATTCGGGTGTGAAGGGCCTTGCAAAATCAATCTGGTCATTCTTTCTCTATTATGTTTCTTTTGTACCGCCGATGATCTGTGTTTTTCTGTTTGCAGACAGGCTGTTGAATGGAAATACCGGGAAACCGGTGGTATATCTCCTGTTTATGCTGGCAGCGACCCTGGTGATGTACTTAGTTATTAACTATAACTATAAAACGACCTATGATGAAACCTACCAGGAATCTGCAAATTTAAGAATTGATCTGGCGGAACAGCTTTCCAAACTGCCCCTATCCTATTTTTCAAAGCACAATTTGTCTGACCTTGCTCAAACAATCATGGCAGATGTGGCTTCGATTGAGCATGCTTTTGCGAACGCAGTGGCTAATTCCATAGGGTTTGCAATTTACTTTTTGGTTATCAGCGTAGCCCTTCTGATCATGAATTGGAAATTAGGTCTCTGTGTATTGCTTCCCGTTCTTACTTCTGCTTCGGTTCTTTTCCTGACAAAGAAACTGCAGGTCAGAGATGTAAATAAACATTATGATAAGTTGAGAGATATTTCCGAAAGCTTTCAGAATGCAATCGAACTGAATCAGGAAATTAAAAGCTATGGGTTGAAAGAAAAAGTAGAAGCTCAAATGGACCAGCAGTTGGATGAGTCAGAAAATCTTCAATGGAAAGCTCAGATCACCCAGACGATTCCTGTTACAATCGGCCAGACTTTATCTATTCTTCCTATTGGAATCACGGCGACTGTTGGCCTTTCAATGCTCGCCTCCGGTCAGGTAAGTATCCTGATTCTTCTGGGCTATATTATTATGGCGGCGAAACTCAGCGGGGCCATGGGTGGTGTTTTGCTCTATCTGACGGAAATCTTTTATTTGGACGCAAGAATTGCCCGGATTGGTGAAATCAAGAATCATGAACTTCAGGGTGGAGAAAAGGCAGTCCTTTCAGATTTCAATGTAGAAATAAAGGATGTTTGTTTTTCCTACCAGAAAGACACCCAGGTGATTCGCCATGCATCCTTTACGGCGGAGCAAGGACAGGTAACCGCATTGGTCGGTCCCAGCGGCTGCGGAAAAACAACAATGCTTAAGCTCATCAGCAGACTATATGATGCAGATTCCGGTACCGTTCAGATCGGAGGAACCGACATACGAGAAATTCACACTGATAGCTTGTTCAAGTATGTTTCCATTGTTTTTCAGGAAGTCATTCTATTTAATACTTCTATTATGGAAAATATTCGCCTTGGGCGGCTGGATGCTTCTGACGAAGAAGTAATACGAGCTGCAAAACTGGCTGGTTGCAATGAGTTTGTCAGCCGTCTGCCAGACACCTACCAGACAATAATCGGGGAAAATGGAGCCAAACTCTCCGGCGGAGAACGTCAGCGGCTGTCCATTGCCAGAGCAATCCTGAAGGATGCTCCAATTATCATTCTGGATGAGATTGCTGCATCGTTAGATGTGGAAACAGAAGTCCAGATACAGACTGGATTAAATCATTTGATTCAAGGCAAGACCGTGATTGTTATTTCACACAGACTGAAGTCTATTGAAAATGCAGATAAGATCGTCGTTATGAAAGCAGGTACGGTAGAAGCCTGTGGAAAACATGCTCATCTGCTGAAACAGTCGCCCACATATAGAAAGATGATTGAAAAGTCCAATCTGGCAGAGATATTTAACTACTAAGCAGGTTACCCTTCAGATGCAGACCGCACTGAAGGGTAACATAAAGGCATTTGGTTAACTATGTCTAACTGATTTCTGATGTGAGGAGGTGCATTATTTGAAGAAATATATTGGAAAAAGGCTCATTAGCTTCCTCATTGTGCTGGTAGGCGTCAGCATTCTAAGTTTTTTGTTGATTGCTTGGTCCGGAAAAGATCCTGCAGAAATTATTGCACACCGAGGCGTATCCAATCCTACGCCGGAACAGATTGAGATGATTCGGGTGGAAATGGGATTGGATCAACCTCTCCCTGTGCGATATATTCAGTGGCTTTCCGGAATGTTTACAGGAGAACTTGGGACTTCTTTGACCACTCATCAACCGATTGTAAAGGATCTGCACAAGTATCTGGCTACGACCACATCTCTTGTAGGGATGGCCATTCTATGGATTATCGCGCTCACCGTTCCGATTAGTTTGCTCTGTGCCAGAAAGCGGAACCGCCTTTTCGATCAGGTTACCAGAGGCATTACTATCTGCGGTATTTGTGTGCCAACTTTCTGGCTGGGATTCCTTCTTCTACTGTTCTTTGCGATTCATCTGAAATGGTTCAGTGTCTTACCAAGTCCAGGTTGGAGGGGCTTTTTACTACCTTCATTTGCCCTGGCGGTTCCCAGTTCGTGTTCACTCATCCGAATTATGCGTTCCTCTCTTCTGGCTGAATTATCTTCTGATTATGTTCGGTTTGCAAAAGCCCGTGGACTATCTGCCAACAGAATTCTGGTATGCCACATTCTGCGAAATGCCTTACCGCCTGTTGTTACAATTTTCTTTCAGCAATTCGGCTTTCTAATTGCCGGAGGGGCGGTAATCGAAAGTGTTTTTTCAATCAAGGGAATCGGAACTTATCTGGTGGACAGTGTGATTGCAGCAGATACGATTGCAGTTTCTACCTGTATAGTCGTCATTGCAGCAATTTTTGTCGTCGCAAATTTCATGGCAGACATAATCAACCGTCTGCTTTGTCCATGGATGGTGAGGGAAGAAAATGATACATAAGCTACTCAAAAGGCCGCAGGCAATCATCGGTCTGGGCCTGATTGCTATTGTGATTGTAATTGCGATTGCAGCACCTGCTTTTTCGCCTCACGACCCTGAATTGGTGAATTTATCGCAAAAGTATGCTCAGCCTGACGCAGAATACCCTCTTGGAACAGATCAATTGGGCAGGTGTACCTTATCAAGGCTGCTGTATGGAGCCAGATATTCCATCGGAATCAGTTTACCTGTGCTGCTGATTTTGTCTGTGATTGGTCTGATTGTCGGTACTTTTAGCGCCTGTGCTGGAAAAAAAGCAGACCATTTCATTACTATACTCTGTGATGTGTTTATTGCTTTTCCTTCTCTTATCATTGCTATTGCTGTCATAGGCGTTCTGGGGAACGGACTCCAAAACATTGCCGTTTCTGTTGTGATAGCGACCTGGGCTTGGTTTGTTCGTGTTGTCAGATCTTATTCCGTTCAAGAAATGGGTAAAGATTATATCCTGGCAGCCCGAATTTCTGGGTGCAATACAGGAAAGCTGGTCTTCAGACATCTGATTCCTAACATTCTGCCACAGTTTCTTGTGTATGTTTCCACTGGTGTCGCTTCTTCCATCATTATGGTTTCCAGCTTTGCTTTCCTCGGACTTGGCCTTCCCTCCGGCACACCGGAATGGGGTGCCATGTTAAATGATGCCAGGACAGCGCTTTACTCTCATCCGGAATTGCTAATCTACCCAGGCTTGTGCATCTTCGTAACGGCAGCAGGCTTCAATTTATTTGGAGAAGCACTCCGTGATATTCTGACGCCGGAGGAGGACAGCCTATGATGCCATCACTTATGATTGATCATTTAAGCATTAATCTTCGGTCAGGTACGGATAACTTGGTTTCTGAAATATCCTTTGCAATCAAAGAAGGAGAGTCTTTGATCTTGTTAGGCCAGTCAGGCAGCGGCAAAACAATGACCTGTAGTGCGGTGCTAAACTTATTGGACCCTAAAAAATTTAAGGTGTCGGGTTCCGTTTTCTTCGGCGAGACTGATCTTTTGAATTCGTCAGAAAAGCAGAGACGAGGAATATACGGAAACCAGATTGTCTATATCCCGCAAAATCCAATGACTGCATTGGACCCTTCTATGCGTATTGGCAGACAGATGGATGAAACGCTACGGCTTCATTCCGACAAATCCCGCCAGCAGCGTTACAACTATATTCTGCGGCTTCTGCATGATGTAGGCTTAGATGATCCTGACAGGGTATACAGAGCATACCCCCATATGCTTTCCGGAGGAATGCTTCAGCGTGTCATTATCGCAATGGCTATGATGCTTGATGCAAAATTCGTGCTTGCCGATGAGCCGACAACTGCTTTGGATGTGATTCACAGAAATGGAATCATAGATTTATTTTCGCAGATGAAAGCAAATGGAGTTGGGATTCTTATGGTAACTCATGATTTCGCAACAGCTCTTCAATTAGGTGGAAACGTGTTGGTGATGAAAGAAGGAAAAATTATAGAATCCGGTGAAGTTCAATCTGTCTTCGATCATACCACAGAACCTTATACAAGGTCGCTGATTGAAGCTTACTCCCTTTCCTGTGCTTTCACGAAAGGGGCGGAATCATGATTAAAGTCAACAACCTATCAAAAGAATTTCACGAACAAGGCACAAGCAACGAGCTTCTGGCCGTTGATCATGTAGATTTTACTATTCAGAATGGTTCATTTTGCGCTTTGGTAGGAGAAAGCGGATCTGGTAAAAGCACTTTGGCTCAGCTCATGTGCAGTCTTCTGGTTCCATCTTCTGGAGAGGTACTGTTTGAAGGAAAAAACATTTCCCTCTGCCGGGGCAAGCAAAAGCAGGTGCTGCGATCTAAAATACAGCTGATTCTTCAGGATGGCAAGGGAGCAATGGACCCTCGCTTTACGGTATATCAAATCATTGCAGAGCCAATTCGCAATTTCAGAAAACTCAGCAAAAAGGAAGAAGAACGGGAAATCAATGATCTTCTTACCATGATGGAGCTTCCCGAAGAGATCAAGCTGCGAAAAGCTCATGAGCTATCCGGTGGACAACAAAAACGTGTATGTATTGCAAGAGCGTTAGCGGCTCAACCGGATGTGTTGATTTTTGATGAAGCAGTCAGTGGGCTGGATGTCCTGGTTCGTAAACATATTCTTGATTTGCTGAAGCGACTCCATCAGGAGCGAAAAATGACTTGCTTTTTCATTACCCATGACCTGGACGTTGCGCTATATCTTGCAGACCGTGTGATGGTGATGCGCTGCGGTAAGATTATCGAAGACCGTACATTTCACGGTTCGACAGACTGCTTTACACATCCGTATACCAAGCTTCTGCTGCATTCTATTGCTCCATATTTGGGTTAAACCATTCAATAAATACGTATACCCTGCTGAAAAGCATGATATAAAAATAAATAAAGGAGATTTTGTACATGAAACTGAAAAAACTTTTAGCTTTCGGACTCGCACTTGTGATGTGCCTTGCTATGGCAGCTTGCGGCACGAACCCTGACGAGAAAGCAGAGCCGGCCTCAATCACTGTCACCGAGAATTGGGACTTTTCTGTAGGCTTCTATCCTGTCATCACGCCTATGGTATCCAGCACTTACGGTGCCGGATTCTGGAGTCGTAATTTTTACAACACTCTGGTAAGCTACGATGATAACGGGAAGATCCAGGGCGAGTTGGCTGAAACCTGGGAAATCAGTGATGACGGCAAGACTTACACCTTCCATCTGCGCGATGGTGTCAAATTTTCTGACGGTACTCCTCTGACTTCCGAGGCAGTAAAGATGACCCTTGAAGCAGTAGTAACCCATCTGGGTCCCCAGAATGGTGCCTTCGGTAAGCTCACTACTTTGTTTGACAAGCTGGAAACCCCGGATGAAAAAACTTTTGTAATGACTTTGAAGACCCCTTATTACGCTGCTCTTGACAATCTGACCATGGCGCTGCCTCTTGGTATTGTGAATCCCGCAGCCTTTGAAGGCGGCGTAGAAAAGGCTTACGAGAATTGCGTGAGTGCAACTATGGGTACTGGTCCCTATATGTTTGACCGGGTCGAGGGAGATACCTATACCTTTATCCGCAATCCCTACTACTGGGGCGAAGCTCCTGAAGTGGACGAGTTCAAAGTCAAAGTGATTCCTGATAATGCTGCAAAAATTCTTGCTCTGCGCAACGGCGAAATCGATGCAATTCTCGGCTCCAGCAGACTTAGCGCAGAAGGCTACACGGAAATTTCCCAGGATGCCGCTTTCGGTCATGCCATGGATGACAGCACCAACCAAACTCGTTATCTGGGTATGAACCTGAATAAGGCTCCCTTTAATGATCCTCTTGTAAGGGAAGCAGTATCCTACGCTGTTAATCAGCAGGAGTTGGAAACCTCTGTTTTCGATGGTCTGGAGACTGCTGCCGAAACCCTCTTTCCGAATGAAAAGCCCAACTGCGGTGTGGAGGTTAAGACCTATCCTACCGACATGGAAAAGGCAAAGCAGCTCATGAAGGAAGCCGGCTATGAGGATACCAATGATGACGGTATCCTGGAGAAGGACGGGACTTCTCTCGCCATTCATTTCAACTATTCTCAGAGCCTTGCAAGTGTTGACAATGCAGTTCTTTCTATTGCAGCTTCTCTTAAAGAACTCGGCTTCGATGTTACTATTGATGCAGTAGACATGAACACCTGGTATGGAGCCTTGATGGCTGGCGAATATGATCTGACCTTCTACAATACTGCTGGCGGTTCCTTTGACCCTGCAACAGATATGAGCAATATGGCTCCTGGCGCTATGGGTGATCCGATCCTCTGCCAGTTCTCTGCTTTCTTTGAGAATCCTGAAATTTTCGCAGAATTGGACTCCACTTCTGATTCTCAGCGTGTGCAGGAAATCTATGGAATGATTCTGAATGGTATTGCAGATCAGAATCTTCTGGTGCCTGTAACCGGCACTCACGATCTGGCTCTGTGGAATACTGATAAGATAACTGGCTATGACTTCTACACAGATGCCAGCTACGTAGACATTGCATCTGTTCATGTGAAATAATGTCCAGCAGTGTGGCTGAGGCGGTTACAAAAGAAAGACTTCATTCTTCAGGAGAAGACTATCTAAAAGCCATATTTATTCTTGAAGCGCAACATGGTTCAGTTCGTTCAGTAGAGGTTGCTGAGTACATGAATGTATCTAAAGCGAGCGTTAATCATGCAGTTAGGCACACGCGAAATCAGGCACATTATTTTGAATAATCAGGTTGTCAACTCATCCAGGGCGCTCCATTCACTCAAACACACCGTGCCAAAATCACACAAAAATATTGCCATACATATGGTAGATCACATTAGAAGATCGGGCGTTTTCCCAGCTAACTACGCATTAGATTTAGGCGAATTTATTGACAGCAACGGTAATTCGTATATAGACATTGTAGAGTTAAATCCCATATCATGTTCTATGTGCTATGTAAATAATAGCATCTATGCTGATGTGGTTCCTGAGATTGGCGAATGTCAGCGCCAACTAATGATGGGTGCTGAGTTTTGCTACGATGCCATCGCAAATCCAAAGAATTACGATATGCTGAGAATATCCAATAAGAGTTATACTTATACTTCGGATAACCAATACGCTCTTTTATAGTTTGCATATCATAGAGGGTTTTAGAGCAATTCTGGAAGTGACGCTTGTTTCTTTCTCTGTGTTAAATCTCCGATAGAGTGAGTCCTTCTGGGAGGTCCATCATGAACCTCCCCTGGGTTCAGCAAATGGGCGCAGTCCTCCCTTGGCGGAGGACTGCGCTTTTTTTACGGCCTTACTGCATGGAATACAGGTTGGATGTGCTGCTCCCATTGTCACGGTAGCGTGGGATCTTTTGCAGGCACCCAGCATTTCCGCAAAGCCCTTGGGATCTTTGATCTGATACTGCATATGGTTGAAATTCTGAAACACGGGGAAATGACCGTGGGGATAGGCTTTCATCACAGCATCCCGGTATTTGAAATGCTCCTCGATGCTGCCGAACTCGAAAAATGTATGCTCTTGCAGTTCTTCCGGGAATACGGGGAACGGCTTGTCCTCCAGACTGCACAGCATCTGGCGGCGCTGAGCTTTGTACGTCAGGGCTTTTCCAGCGGCGATGAAATAGGCTTGATGTCATCGTCATCGCACCACAAAATCTTTTTCAGTGTGCCGCCCTTTGACCAATACAGGCTCTTGATGGCCAAATACAAAAACGGCGCCATAATATGGCGGGTCACCTTGCCGATTCTCGCAAACTGCCCGCCGTCAAAAAACACATGATGAACCGGCAGCTTCGTTTCTGCAAGAAACGCACAGGCCAGGTCTGCCCCCAAGGAGGACGCCACCAACGCAAGCTCCGTGATCCGCTGCTCGACCAGATAAGCCTCCAACTGCCGCAGCTCGTCCGCCTTGCTGATATAGTTCTGTCCCGCACAGTAGACGGTAGAGGTTGGCATTATGCAGTAATATCTGTCTTTCAGATGCTCCGCCACCGGACTGCTGCTCTTGCCGGTCACACCCATGGCGTGAAAGAACAGAACGGCCGGGTTCTCTATATTTCCGACTGTTTGAAAAATCATAAAGCACCTTCTTTTTTGAATCTACGTTTCCATTTAATGTTCCGCAAGCTGGAACTCAATTATTTTACGCCATAAAGGATGCCTTTTCGAAAAGACAGATAGATCGGCAGGCCGCCGAGTACATTTATGAAAGCGCCAACCGCAAAAACAATGCAACCTGCTTTTGCGCCGATGATGATACCGAAAATTCCTCCGATCACAATCAGCCCGAAGCTCATATTCCTCTGGTATCGCAAAGCAATTTCCTTCTCGTGGATCTTTTCAAGATATATTGTAAAGGCAATTCCAATCACGAGAACGACCATATCCGCCACAAGGAGGTAATTTAATTGATGAATCGTGTAAACGATTCCACTGATGAGTTGAATTATCCAACCAACATCACAAATCAATCCAAGAATCAGAAACCATTTATCCGGCATGGTTATCGTATAACGCTTCCCTGCCTTTTCGAACGTTTCTAATTCCCTTATATGATCTTCTGTACGCTTACGCTTTGTATGTAGTCGATCATTTATAGACATCATATTACTCCTTTTCCTCTTTGGATTCAGATTCGTCGACCTCAACGGAATTTGAATATTATAGATCCATCCTCCATGCTTCGGGGCAAATCTGGAGAGGATTGCTTGCAATCTCCAACTTTATCATCAAATCAGCACACTGCACTGCGGATTCCCACAACAAGAGCTGCAATGATTGCAGCACCAACGAGCCAGATCGCCGTTAAAACCAACCTTTTCCTAAACATCTGCGTCCAAGACTGCACATAATCCATATCTTCAAGCCCCGGAATAACCCAGAACTTGCTGAACCTTACCCAGATCTCATCTATGATAAATCCGTCATACCAGTTCATCACTTCAAGAAAAAGCACTGCCTGTAGGTACGCCGATTTGAAATCGGATGCCCGATTCCATAAACCGATAATCCCTAAAAGCAAAGCTGCCATCACAATATAGAACGCGATCATGAAATGCTTTCGTTTTTTCCTGATCGTAATTTCATCAATAAGCCCGATTTCTACCGCCCGTTTCTGCACTTCTCTGGGATAAAAATAGATTCCATTCAGGGCATTGTCTCTTACTGCAATCTTCACCATAAGTGTAAAAACGAGCAGATAGACGATAAGCTGAACAGCAATCATCAGTTCTACCTCCGCAAATAGCGATTTGTCAGCAGCTCCATACATTATTTATCCACTGTATGGTTTTCTCTCCCATGACGCTGCGCTCGGCATAGCACGCCTCCGGATTTTCCTTCTCTGATTTTATGAAGTACTTGATCTCTGCGCCGCAGTATTCCAGCATCATGTGGCTCATATGGTCAAAAGCGATATGCTGATACGGATGTGAATAGCTGCTCGATTCCAACCTTCTGCACAGAATTTCGCAGCTTTCGGTGGACGGCCATACGGTGTCAACTTTCGTAGAGAACATGAGAATCGGGATTTTCAGATTCTCAATCGGTATTACGGATTCCGGAACGACCTCCTTGCCCGTGTTGATCTCCAGAAGATTGAATTCCTTTGCTTTCCAGAAAAGTGACAGCATATTGAATTTCCGGACTTTATACGGTGTAAACGGCAGACTTTCTCCCTCATACGACCAGCAGCATTCTCCTGTCGGCTGCGAACCGGAAAGTCCCTCACTGTAATACCATGACGGTGTTTTCACGATGACACAGGAGATTTCTGGATAAGTGAGAGCCGCCGCAAAGGTATACTCGCTCCCCTTGGAGGTACCGTCCATTCCGATTTTCTGATAGCCCTTTTCTTTCAGCCAGGAAATGACCGTGCCGATTCTCTCAACCGGAACTTTGCTAAGATCTTTCCCGGTATGTCTTGTCTTGAACAAGGCAACTGCAAGAGCTGGTACGCCATTGTCCGCCAGAAAATGTGCATGCTTGCCTGCGTGCTCCAGTCCGCCGTCACTTCCCGATACGACGATCATGATTTTTTCTTTACCTCCGTCAGCGGGATACCAGATTCCATCCCAATCGCTTTCACTTATTTTGTGGTATTCCGCGTTTTTATCCGGACGCATTACAGCCTTTCCCCCCAAAAACTTTATTTCGTTATCCATAGTTCCATCACTGCTTGTTTCTTGCGAGCTTTCGGTATTCGATGGGCAAAATGCCCGTACTTTTCCTGAACAGCTCCGCAAACCGGCTGGAGGTGGTATAGCCGATCATCTGTGCAATCTGCCCCATGGTGAAATCTGTATCAATGAGCAGATGCTCTGCCTGACTCATTCTTCGCCCTTGAATATACTGCGTGACGCTGCATCCGAACTGCCGCTTGAAGCAGCTTTTCAGCTTGCTTTCGCTCATGCAGGCGATATTTGCAAGCCGTTCTAACGGAATGTCAAACGCATAGTGATCCGCAATATAGCTGGTCACATTCTGTAAGCCTTCTGCGTCCTCCGCCGATAGGGGTCTTTCCCGTTTCTGACTCTGTTTTTTCCACGCATCCACCACCAGAGAAATGGCTTCCGTCACCTTGGCGTCAAAAAACAGCGATGCCGCCATCCCGCTGCTGCGATAATTCTCCACTTCAAAGAGAAGTTTGGACATGGCCGGAAAGTCTGTTGCCTGATCTACGCTCTGAAACGCAGCGGGCAGATTAAAATAATCGTCCGGATACTGCTTTTTCAGAAAGTCCTCATAATAGGCCGGAAGAATTTCAATTCCCACGGAATGAACAGGGATACGTTTATGAATCAGCGCACGGTAGCGATAGTTCCCGCCTACAATGGTCTGAATGTCGCCTGCCGAAAGTCTTCGGTATGGACTCAGTTCTTCGCCGGAAATAGAATCATAGCGCAAAATGCTGATGCACTCCGGGATCTCCATATCCAGCTCAAAGTCCTCGTGGAAAAAGAAATCATGAATTTTGATGTCATACAGGTCTTGCTTTCCGTAGACCCAGTAATAACCTCCGCCTACTTCTGGTTCAATTTTCCAGCATTGTCCCGCAGGACTGAATTTCTCCGGACATGGAATCGGGAGAAAGCTATTCCGTTCCAGAAGCGGTCGGTAGTATTCTGACAAAATATCGTTTTTCATATTGCTCCTTGCAACGAACAGGCAATTCTTTGCAACGATTAGCCAGAAGCGCCTGTCGGTGATTGAAAGAATTGCTGTGGTATGATAGCCTATACTTCGGTTAGCGTACTCTAACCGAAGTATAGCAAACGGCGGCGCATCCGTCAAGCAGACTATCATTGCAAAGGAGTTTTTAATCATGCAAACCATTCAGAAAAAAGGTCTTACGGTAAAGGATCTTGTCACCATTGGTATCTTTTCCGCACTCTTTCTCGTGTTCGCCCTTGTGGGCGGCATTTTCTTCGCCCCCAATCCTGTTCTGACCTTCTATATGCCGGTGGGCAGCGCACTGCTGTGCGGCCCTGTCTATCTTCTGATGATGGCCAAGGTTCAGAAGCGCTGGGCAGCGACGATTCTGGGGGCGATTATGTGCATCATCTGGTTCGTCACCGGCATGCACTGGGCCATGGCGCTGGGTTATCTCATTATGGGCATCGCTGCCGACCTCGTTGCAGGAGCGGGCCGGTATCAGAGCAAGAAGATCAACTCGCTTTCCTATATTCTGCTTTCCCTCGGCGGTACCGGTTCCTACCTCGTTTTCTTTGCCGATCCCGACGGCTGGGCAAAGACCATGCTGGGCAACGGCACGGAGCAGTCGTATATCGACACCATGCGCTCCACGGGAACGGTGTGGATCATGGTCGTTATGCTGGCAGGAACGATTCTGGCCGCCGCAGTCAGCGCCTTTATCGGCTGCAAAATGCTGAAAAAGCAATTTGAAAAAGCCGGTATCACCAAATGAAACTGCATCTTGACCCACGCACAAAACTGTTTCTTATCCTGCTCTGCGTTCTGAGCGCCGCGTTTGCGCCGAACCTGTATTTTCAGTTTGCGCTGGTGACGCTCATCGGCCTGCTGGCGGCATTCAGCGGAAAATGGCAGTACGCGCTGCGCGGCATGATTGCCTATGCGCTCATCTGCGTATTTACTGTCTGGTGCATGGGTATGCTGGTAGGCACCTGGCAGACGATGTTCATAGCGTTTCTCGGCTTGGTACATAAGGTCTATGCCTGCGGGATGCTGGCGGGGCTTGTGATCTCCACCACCAAGGTGGGGGAGTTTCTCTCCGCTATGGCACGCCTGCACATTCCGAAAAAGCTGACCATTCCCATCGCCGTCATGCTGCGGTATCTGCCGACCATCCGCGAGGACTGGTATTATATCAAGGACGCCATGCGCCTGCGGGATGTTTCGCCGACGCTGGCTGGCTTTCTGAAAGCTCCGGCTATGACAATAAACTGCATCTATGTGCCGCTTTTGACGGCGGCGAGTAAGGCGGCAGACGAACTTTCCATCGCCTCCGTGACCCGCGGCATCGAAAACCCAAAACCGAGAACCTGTCTTGTGAAAATTCAAATGAGGTCAGCGGACTTTCTGGCAATAGTGCTTTTTACGGCTTTTCTTGCCGCTGAGATTGTATGGAAGGCGGTGGGCGTATGATCGAATTTCAGGATGTGTCGTTTTCCTATCCTGACAGTGCGGACGGTGGGCTGAAAAACATCAGCCTGACGATACCCGATGGGCAGTGCGTCCTGCTGTGCGGACGGAGTGGTTGCGGGAAAACCACGCTGACCCGGCTGATCAATGGGCTGATTCCGCAGTTCCTCGCGGGTGAATTGGGCGGCAAGGTATTGCTTAACGGCGAAAGCCTCGCCGACCTTCCCATGTATCGCATCGCCGAAAAGGTCGGCAGCGTGTTTCAGAACCCCCGGACACAGTTTTTCAATGTGGATACCGACAGCGAGATCGCGTTCGGCATGGAAAACGAGGCTGTGCCGCAGGATCGGATGGAACGGCGTGTGGCGGAAACGGCCAGGGCACTCCGTATCGAAAACCTGCTGGGCCGCAATATCTTTGCCCTCTCCGGCGGAGAGAAGCAGAAAATCGCCTTTGCTTCCGTCTATGCCATGAACCCGGAGGTCTATCTGCTTGACGAACCGTCCTCCAACCTCGATATGACAGCGATTGGCGAATTGCGGGAGCATCTGCGGCTTATCAAGTCGCAGGGCAAGACGGTGATCATTGCGGAACATCGGCTACATTATCTGATGGATGTGGCAGACCGCATCATTTATCTTGAGGACGGACATATTGCCGGGGATTGGACGCCGGAGCAGTTCCGTTTGCTGTTTGCCGAGAAGCGGCAGAGCATGGGATTGCGGGCACTCGACCTGCACGACGAAAAACCGATATGTGCAGCCACGCCAAAACAGCCGCCGGTGTTGGAACTTCAAAACGTGTCGCTGGCTTATAAAAAACAGCCCGTGCTGCGCAATCTCTCCTTGCAGGCCGCGCCCGGAGATGTCATTGCCGTTGTCGGACACAACGGTGCGGGGAAAACGACCTTCTCCCGCGCACTCTGCGGCCTGCACAAGGAAACGTCCGGCTCGTATCTGTGGAACGGAGATCCGCAGAAGCCGAAGGAACGCATGAAGCGTTCCTATATGGTCATGCAGGATGTGAACTATCAGCTTTTTGCCGAAAGCGTGGAGGCCGAGTGTACCTTCGGCATCAAACACCCTGACACGGAGCTTGCGAAAAAAACACTTGAGGAGCTGGGGCTTATTTCGCTGCGTGAACGGCATCCGAATACCCTTTCGGGCGGGCAGAAGCAGCGGCTGGCGGCTGCGACATCCATGGTCTGCGGGAAGGAGCTGCTGGTATTTGACGAGCCAACCAGTGGACTGGATTATGACAGTATGGTGCGGCTTTCAACTCTTATCCGGCGTCTTTCCGATATGGGCAAGGTCATTTTTGTCGTGACCCACGATTACGAATTTGTCTGCCGCACCTGCACACGGGTGCTGCATTTGGAGGGCGGCGGGATACGGGATGATTTTTCCGTAACGGAAGCGCTGCTCCCGACCATGAAAAAGATCTTCGATGTGAGGCGAGAAATGTGAAAAAAGAAAAAGGTACCTTCGGCTGGGTCTTCATCTTTGCCGGGCAGAAAAAGTCCGGCTATATCGCCAGTGTGATCTTCGCCGTCATCGGTGCGGCATTTCAGATTTTGCCGTTTTTTGTGATGGCGCAGGTCATCGGCAAGCTGCTGGCCGGGAACAAAGACCTTGCTGGCTATCTGATCGACTGCGCGGTCATGGCGGCGTTCTGGCTTTTGCGGGTGCTGCTTCATTCACTGTCTACGGCGCAGTCCCACAAGGCGACCTTCGCCGTGCTGGGAAATATCCGAAAGCAGGGGCTTGCGAAGCTGGCTAAAATGCCGCTGGGGGATGTGCAGACCAAAGGCTCCGGCGAACTGAAAAACATCCTCGTCGAGCGGGTGGACAGCATCGAACCGACGCTGGCGCACGCCATTCCGGAGATGAGCAGCAATGCCGCAGTCGCCTTGGCAACCTTGATTTATCTGTTTGTCATCGACTGGCGTATGGCGCTTGCTTCACTCATTACTTTTCCGCTCGGTATGGTGTTCTTTATGCTGATGATGGCCGGATACGAGAAGAATTACGCCCGAACCGTTGCGGCCACCAACACCCTGAACGATACAGCGGTGGAATACATCGGCGGCATCGAGGTCATCAAGGCGTTCGGAAAAGCAAAAAGCAGCTATGAAAAGTTCGTCATTGCTGCAAAAGAGTGTGACCAAAGCTACATCGATTGGATGAACAAGAGCAACTTCTACTTCACCTTTGCCATGAACATCATGCCCGCGACACTCCTGAGCGTGCTGCCCATCGGCGGGCTGCTGCTGAAAAACGGGACGCTGACGCCGGAGAAATTCGTTCTCATTGTGATTCTCTCCATGGGGCTTATCACGCCCATCATCGGCTGCATGAAGTTCACCGATGATCTGGCCAAGGTTGGCACGATCATCTCTCAGGTGACGGACATTCTAACCGCCCCGGAGCTGTCTCGCCCCGAAACGGACACAGAATCGCCGCAAGGCAGCACCGTGGAGCTGCGTGACGTTCACTTTGGCTACAATGACGCCGAGGTGCTGCACGGCATTGACCTGGTCTTCCCCGAAGGAACGGTCAACGCGCTGGTCGGTCCCTCCGGCAGCGGCAAATCCACCATTGCCAAGCTCATCGCCTCCTTCTGGGATGTGGGCAGCGGCAGCATCACCGTGGGCGGCGCGGACATCCGCAGCATTTCCGCAGAGCATTACAACAAGCTCGTTGCTTATGTGTCGCAGGATAACTTCCTGTTTGACAACACCGTGCGAGAAAATATCCGCATGGGCAGACCCGATGCGACGGACGCCGAGGTGGAACAGGCGGCACGCGATTGCGGCTGCTATGATTTCATCATGAGTTTGGAAAACGGATTTAACACGCAGGTCGGCAGCGGCGGCGGACACCTCTCCGGCGGCGAAAAGCAGCGAATCTCCATTGCCCGCGCCATGCTAAAAAACGCACCTATCGTCATTCTGGACGAAGCGACCGCCTACACCGACCCGGAGAACGAAGCCATCATTCAGGAGAGCGTGGCACGACTCGTGCGAGGCAAGACGCTGATTGTCATTGCCCACCGGCTTTCCACCATCGTGGATGCCGACCAGATCGTCGTGGTGAATGACGGCTGCATTGAGGCTACAGGGACACAGGCAGAATTGCTGCAAGCCTGTCCGTTATATGAAACTCTTTGGAACGCGCATATTGCATCCCGTGACAGCGCAGAAGGAGGTGCGGACCGTGCTTGAGATTTTGAGAAAGTTCTTCCGTTTCTGTGATGAACGGGAGCGCAGCGAGTTTTACCGCTCCATCGTTCTTGGCGTATTGGCGGCGCTGTTTTCAGCGCTGAAAATTCCGGCTATCGGCGTAATGCTGCAAGCAATTTTGGTGGAAGGCGTGACCGCAAAAACGATTTTGCTTTCGTTGGCTGTCATGCTGATATCCGTCATCGGCTCATCGATCCTCAAATACCGCGCCACCGCCTTGCAGACGGACGGCGGCTATTCCACCACAGCAAACAAGCGCGTACAGATCGCAGAGCATCTGCGGTATCTTCCCATGGGCTATTTCAACGAGAACAGTCTCGGCGCTATCACCTCCGTCACCACCAACACCATGGATAACCTCTCCGGCGTGTCCACCCGCGTGGTCATGCTCGTCACGGAAGGCATCTTCTCCACGGCAGTGATGACGCTGGCGGTGTTCCTGTTCGACTGGCGTGTCGGACTGTTCATTATTGCCGGTCTTGCCGTCTACTACGCCGTGAATCACGCATTGCAGATCAGATCCGAGCAAACGACCCGCCGCAAATTTGCCGGAGACACGGCAGTGGTGGAGCAGGTGCTGGAGTTTATCAAGGGAATTGCCGAAGTGAAGTCCTACTCCCTGATCGGCCGGTACAACCGCAGGCTGGAAGACACCATCGAGGAAAATGTGAATGCCAACACCGACATGGAGCTGAAGCTTCTGCCGCTGATGCTGACACAGAATGTCGTTGCCAAGCTCATTGATATGGGTGTCGTGGTGCTGTCGCTTATTCTCTATACCGGCGGCAGAATGGAACTATTAAACTGCGTCATGCTCTGCATCTGCTCCTTCCTGCTCACGGAAGGGCTGGAACAAGCCGGCACACAGTCCAGCCTTTTGCGGGTGGTGGATACCTGCGTGGATCAGGCAGCGGACATTCTGGATCTGCCCGCCATGGATATTTCCGGCGCGGAACTTACGCCGGAGCACCATGATCTTCATGCAGATCACATTACGTTTTCCTATGGCGAAAAGCAGATTATCCACGGAGTCACGCTGGACATTCCGGAGCGGACAACGACGGCCATCGTCGGGCCTTCCGGCGGCGGAAAGACCACGCTCTGCCATTTGCTCTCCCGCTTCTGGGATGTGGATGCCGGACAGGTCACGCTGGGCGGCCACGATGTGCGCGAGTACGACATGGACAGCCTGATACGGAATTTTAGCTTCGTGTTTCAGAATGTTTATCTGTTCCACGACACGATTGCCAACAACATCCGCTTCGGCCAGCCGGATGCGCCGATGGAGCAGGTCATCGCAGCGGCGAAAAAAGCCCGCTGCCATGACTTCATTATGAAGCTGCCGCAGGATTATGAAACGGTGATTGGCGAGGCGGGAGGCTCCCTTTCAGGCGGAGAACGCCAACGGCTCTCCATCGCCCGCGCCATGATGAAGGACGCCCCAATCGTTATTCTGGACGAGGCCACAGCCAATGTTGACCCGGAGAACGAGCAGGAGCTGATGGAGGCTATCCAAAAACTGACGCAGGAGAAAACCGTCATCATGATCGCCCATCGCTTGAAAACCGTCCGCAATGCCGATCAGATCCTTGTAGTGGACAAGGGACAGATCGTTCAGCGTGGCACACACGATGAACTGATAAAGCAGGACGGCATCTACCGTCATTTTATCAGTGGACGTGAGCAGGCGGTAGGCTGGAAACTGTAAGCAATCGAAAAATGAAAGAAGTTCGTATCGGTTCAAGTGCTGATACGAACTTCTTTCATTTGCTGTTTCTCATAATATAACAGTCATGGTATGCACCGCCGGAAGCAACGGCTTTCTGCTAATGCAGCACGGCATTATATCTTCAAAACAAACGTGTGCACAACCATGCCGCCGCAGCACAGGCGGGAATATAGACCACAAAGTGCAGGGCGTGCTGTTTTTTGTTGTAGCCGAACATGTGCGGCCCGACAACGCCTTTCAGTTCCGGATAAAAATGCGGAAAGAAGTTCGAGTGGCACAGCAATACCCAGTCAAAGAAAAGGATATCATAGATTTCCAGACAATACAGCATGACAAGAAACTGCACAAAATAATTCCAAAAATGGAAACTGTTTCTGACACCGTCCCATACAACGAGAACCGCCGCACCAACAAACAGCAGAATAGCAACTGCTTCGATCAGCCAGCCGATGAGATGTGCGCCGCGAAAGCGCTCCTTTTTATCCGGAATCGCAGCCAGATTCTCTTTCGGCGCAGAGCCGAAAAAGCGCTTGTCCTGAATGAATCCCACTGCGCCGTACAGAACCAAAAAGTATGCCGGCATCATCAGAAGAATTGCAAGAACCGTGATTTTCATAGCGTTTCACTCCTCATTGAATTTTCAGGCAGAAATCGCAGCGGTCATCGCCTCGGCCCAGCGTTTTTGTGCGGTGCCAGAGAAGCTTCGGGTGCATTCCGTCATAGGTAATGTCGTCGCTGTCGCAGAAACAGTGGCAAAGCTCCGGACAGCCATACTGTACACAGGCATCGTGATAGGGGCACTTGGTCATGTCAATCCGCCAGACGCCGCCGGTGGTCTGAATCTCTGTGGCTGCAAAGCCTGCCGCCGGGCCGAACAGCTTCGGCGTCTGCTCTGCAAAGATGGCAGGTACTTTTCGATAGAGTCCCGGAATATGGAGCAGCCGTACAAAGATCTTTTTCAGCCGCCATGCCCGCTGTTCCACATAGCCGTGAACGGTTTGCAGCGCCTGCTCTTTGGGCATGACCATTTGCAGCGTTTCATATGCCGCGATACCCGGCAGGATCTGGCTTTCCAGATGCCGCTGCTTTTCCGCGGAAGCATCGGCGTTTTCCCGGCGCAGCTGCGATAGTCTTGCATCAAACGCCACATTCAGCGTCTCAGTCTGCGCAGGATAGTTCTTTGCCGTCTTTTGAAAGGCCGTTGTCAGATAGCTTTTCTTCATGACAGATAGCTCCCGCATTCCAATTCCAGTGACTTCCATACCGGGTATTCCGCACCGGTGTCATCAAAAAACGCTTTCATGTCCCGATTCAGCGCGCACATTTCCTCCACCGCGTTCATGGCGTGGTCGGATGCGCAGAGTTTCCCAAGGCTTGTGGCGCACATGAGCTTGAAAAACCGCAGGCAGGTCTTTCTGTATGCCTTACTTTCAAATTCCGCATCGGCTTTCGGCAGAATTTCATGTCCCGCATTTTGGATCGCCCGATAGCCCTCAATGTTGGCATCAATCAGGCGGTTCAGATAGGCTGTGTTGCCCTTGAGCTTTTTCAGGTTTCCGTCCGTTTTATAGCAAGCAAAGGCGGCAGGTAGCACGAACGCGGCATGGCACAGAAGATAATCCTCCATGTTCGGCTCATAGACCACCCTGTACTTCGTCCCTGAAAAAATCTCACGAATCAGTTTTTCATTGGAGCCGGCATTGCGGAGCTGCCCGATGGTGATCTTTTTGAGGTCAATTGACGCTACACGGTCGCTCTCGCGATGACCGGCCGAAAGCGCAAAGGCAAACATCACGTTTTTTTCGGGCAATAATTCGGCAAGCGCTTTTGCCCGAATATTGTTGCCGACGAATACGATATTTTTTGTCCTATTGCTGCGCAGGGCATCCAGGACCGATTCGATCTGCGTATACCGCACAACGACAAAGATTACATCGTAGGAATCTTCGGGTTTCAGTTCTGTTGCGACGGGAATCCGGCTGACCGACACGCGCGGTGAAAACTTATCTTTGATCTTCAAACCGCCGCTTTTGATTTCGTTTGCCCGATTCCCACGGGCAAGCAGGGTCACGTCTTTCCCTGCGCGGAACAGATTCCGTGCCAGATTGCAGCCGAGAACGCCCGCCCCAAACACTAAAATTTTCATGGGGGTACTCCTTCTTTCCAATGGTTTATTTGTTTCTCCGATATCCCGCCTCATCCCGGTATTCCGGATGTTCCTTGCAGTACGGGTCTTTGTCGCCGCAGATGGTATAGTCACATTTGCAGCCGTTTGAACAGGTGGTTTTTCGGATCAGTTTTGCGTGGATTAGCTCCATGGACGCAAAGTCCACGTTGCACAGGGCGGGCATGATGTCCGTCAAACCGTGCTTGATGGCAAATTCCGCCGCAGGGCAGGCGGTAAACTCATAATAAATTGGCTTATCCTTATTAAACGGCGCAACTCGCATTTCATAATCATGCCACTTGTCGCAGCCCGACTTTGCCTTGGTAAATGCCTTATACATCAGCTTTTTGAAAAACGGCTTGTTGCAGTCAACGAATTTTGAGAGTTTGCGGAAGGACGGGAGAATCAGATTTTCCTCCAATTCCTCAATCTCCCGGAATGAAGTAACGTCCTTGCACGCCACATAGTAGCTCAGAATGGCAATGCAGTCATATGTACCGCCCGCACCGTTGTGAAAATTGTCCTTGCCGCCGAGGTCGGTGCGCCAGTCGGAAAGAAAATCCACATATTGCTTTTGAACCTTTTCCCAAACGGCTTCCCGCTGCGTTTCCGGGTAGTGCAGGGCAATTTTCGAGCGAATCTGCTTCTTGCAGGGCTTGGAATACAGCACATGGCAGCTGCGGTCAAATTGCAGTTCGGCGTCTTTCATACTTTCTCCTTTTGCAGACTGCACCGGTGCGCCGCCTGCACCTCTTTTGAAAATTCCTGCGGGTGTTCGCCCGCCAGCGTACCGTGGCCCATGTTGGGGAACACCTTGTATGTAAAGGCATATCCCTTGTCCTGCCACGCTTTGACGTGTTTCGCCAGCTTCTTTTCCGTGGAGCTGGCGATGCCGTGCCAGATGTACATATCTGTGCGTTTAAAGAGATCAAAATTTCGGCGCCGACCGATCATGCACTTGTCCTGATTGACCCAGCTCTGCCATGTGGCGTCATGGTAGACGATGCGGTCAAAGGATTCCTCCGAGCGGTCCATCATTTTGCAGACGATCTTTTTTCGGATGGGGCCGGCTTTCCCGATGAGCCAATAGGAAAAACCGGTCAGGAAGAAGATGTAGATGTCCTGCAAAATCGGATTTTTGATGTCCGCATAGTCCATGGTGGGCATTCCGTCGGCAATGGTGGTCGTGATGGTCAGACGGTCATCTGCCAGCACATCCATGAGAATGAATGTACCGTAAGAAACACCGTAGAGAATGTCGATCTTTCCGCCGTAGTGTTCCACGATATAATCGCCCAGCCGCCGCGCCTCATCCGGCACAGATTTGAATTCCGTCTCCGGCTCATCAGGATTGAAACCGTCATAAGCCACCAGCACCACATGGTAGATTTTTGCCATCTCCTCTGCCATCGGCAGCGCGCCGCGATAGCACACCCCGCCGCCGTGGAGCATCACCATCAGCTCCGGGTGCTCCTGTCCAAACTCAAAATATTTCACGTTTGTTTTCCCCTCTCATCACAGATGTCTTATTATGGTTTATCCCAGCGCCACATCCAGTGCCATCATGATGCTGAAGCCCACCGCAAAGGCAAGCGTGCCAAGGTTGGAATGCTTGCCTTGGGACATTTCCGGGATCAGCGCCTCCACCACCACATAAAGCATCGCTCCTGCGGCAAAGCTCAGCAGATACGGAAGCGCAGGTACGACCAGCCGTTCGCAAAGGATGGTCAGTACGGCCCCGATCGGCTCCACAATGCCGGAGAGCACACCGCCAAGAAACGCCCGTTCCTTGCTCTCACCCTCCGCCCGGAGCGGCAGGGAGATGATAGCCCCTTCCGGAAAATTTTGAATGGCAATGCCAATAGACAGCGCCAGAGCGCCGGTTGCCGTAATTTGTGCGCTGCCAGAGAGAACCCCTGCGTAAACCACGCCAACAGCCATCCCTTCCGGGATATTGTGAAGCGTCACAGCCAGCACCATCATGGTCGTTTTTTTGAGCTGACTTTTCGGTCCCTCTGCCTGATTGCTTTTTGCATGGAGATGGGGGATCAGGTGATCCAGCCCCAGCAGGGACAGAATGCCGATCCAGAATCCGGAAAAGGCAGGGAGGAACGCCAGCTTTCCCATCCACGCAGCCTGTTCCATCGCAGGAATCAGCAGACTCCACACAGAGGCCGCCACCATCACACCGGCGGCAAAACCGGTCAAAATGCGCTGTATGGCATCACTAAGCTGCTTGCGCATAAAGAATACACAGGCCGTGCCCAGCGTTGTGCCGAGGAAGGGAATCAGGAGGCCGTAAACGGTTTGTTTCATGCAGTTGGCTGCCTTTCTCTCATGCCCGTTTCTTCTGATATCCGCAGTCGCAGTACGGGCCGCCGGAGGCCAGCGTGTACTGCCGCACAAAGTCCGTCACGCCGCCGGCCTCGCTCATGGCGTAGTCCAGATGGCACATGGCCGGCGTGAGATCGTAAAGTCCCAGCTCCCGCATAAGCGTGCAGATGCCGCACTTCGTAAACCGCCCTTCGTAGCCGCTGCCGTCCGGGTATTCGATAAAGTCCATGTTCCACGAGTAGGGGTTGCGGTCGGCCGCCTTTCGGGCGGCGGTGGCTTTCATTCGGGAAATATCCTTGGGTGTAAACTTTGACTTGCCGCTTCTTCGGCAGAACCATTTCGTCAGCGACGTCATCTGAGCTTTCTCATAGTAGTCAGCAAGGCTTTCCACATCGGGACGGTGCGGCATGGAGAGGACGAACGCCCCCAGCATGGCGCAGCCGACAATGTTCAATTGGAATCGGTCGCCCTTTTCAAACTCCGGCAGCTTTGCGATGATCTCCTTGTATCTCGGCTTGGCGGTTTTTTTGATTTGTTTTGCGACTTTGGTGTCATAGCCCAGCACCTCTGTCAGCTGCTTTTCAAATGACTTGACAAACACTGCCCACATGGCCATGGGCATTCCATTCCAGCGCATCTCACTTTGCTCCTTTCCATTCCACGAGACTTCGACACATCCGCTTTTCGATGTCTATCCGGGTCTGGTGACATTCCTTAAAGTGCAGGTGCTTCATTTTTTCCCTCCAAATCCGATCTTTACGATCTGCATGTTCATCATCCCGTCGCCGACCCGGGCAAGGAGGCGGAAAAAGCCGCTGACCGACGGGTCTTTTAGATCGTTGTAGCCCAGCATATAGCCCCGGCTGGAGACCCGCAAACGGCTGTCCCACGCGCCGATCTCGCTTTTCGCATCGGAAACGGCAAAGTACGCCCCAACATCCTTGATCTCGGCGTCCTTCAGCCATGTTTTCAGCATCAGCTTCACCGCCTTGGCGTTGGCGGCGTCAAATACCAGTACGCCGCCCGGAAAGGCGTCCGCCATAGCCTCCACCAGTTCCTTCACCTGTTCTTTCAGAAAATAGTAGAACACTCCCGCCGCAAAGAATACCGCGCCGCCGGAGGCGTCGATGTTTTCAAACCGCGATGGATTGTTCAGGTCACAGGGGATGTTCTCCTCCCGCTCCCCAGCGGGGAGCAACTCGTTGCGGACTGCAATAACATCTGGAAAATCCAGATTATAGATCCTGCAGCTCCCGTTGTCGCAGGTGCGCCCGGTGCTGTCCAGCCCGCAGCCGAGGTTCACCACCGCCGCCGTCGGGTGCGTTTTCAGGTAATCCCGCACCTCATAGGCAAGGTCGTTCTGCCGCATGGCGACCTCCAGAAAGCCGAAGCGCTGCATCAGACTGCGGGACTTCTGCTCCAGGGTGGAAAAATCATAATCCACCGCACTTACAAGCCGCCGCGCCGTCTCATCCCGGTACAAGCTGAGGACAGCTCCGAGCACATTTTTCGCGCATACAGCGGGATGATCAGCGTCTCCTGCACCGTGTTCCTCTCGATTTTATAGCTCATACGTCGCTCTCCATTTCAGGTAAATTTCAGTGCCGGCTATCTCCCGCCGTGATGCTTTTTACCAGCGCCGCCCACGCCTCCGGGCAGCAGGCCAAAAGTTCCTCATGCTGCATATCCTGCTCATGAATGATGGGGCGGGCAAAGTGCTGTTCATAACGGGCGCGGTATTTTTCGCCCATCTTGAGGGCGTAGAAAATATGGATCTCTGTTCCCGGGACGTCGATCTTGTCCGGCAGCGGGGTGACAAGGTCGGAATAGAACTGATTCTTGCAGCTCTGCACGGTCACATAGGGTCGTGCGCCGCCGAGCATCTCCATGAACGCCTGCACATAGCCGCCCATTTCCGACTTTCGCTGCGTGAGGCGTTTTTGCAGCAATCGACTCTTGAACCGTCCGTCTCGAATAAACGGATAAATCAGCGGCAGGAGCAGATTTGTTTGCAGCTTTGCCGCAATGGGAGATGCTTGGTCAAGATCAGAGCTGCCGAGAATTCCGTAATCCATATGAATATTCTGCCGCGCCGCCAGCAGCCCCACAAAAGAGCCGCCCAGCGAGCAGCCATAGCTCGCCCGGAAATGTCCGCCGCAATGTTCCTGAATGTAAGATTCTATTTTCTCTGTTTCCTCCAGCATAGTGGGAAACTCGGTATGTTCCGTTTCATCGAAACTATCGTAGCTGACGCAGAGAACGCGATACCTGTCCGACAGCAGCGGAATGACCCGTCCAAAATTGCCCTTCCAGTGGCAGCAGGTGCCGGGAAGCAGCAGGATGACCGGGGCATTTTCCGCGCCGAAGGAATAAACTTTCATCTTCCCACTCCCTTCAGGAACCCACTCCTTGCCATTTTTTCCGTGTCGTCCGATTCATCATAAGCGTCGTAAGGCGCGGTGGGGTCGGGAACCCGCTTTCGGAACGGTGAGCAAAGCTTGTCCTTATGGCCAAAGGCAAAGTCAAAATTGTCCGTCCAGCCGGTGTGGCCGGTGAGGAACAGCGGGTGTAATCCACGGCTTTGCAGCTTCTGCTCCAGTGCCGCCAGCGACTTCACCGCCAGTTTGTTGTCCTCTGCCAGAGAGGAAATGAAACTGTAGCCGCCGTCCGCGCCGAACCAAATAGTATCGCCGGTGAAGAGATATTTGTCGTCAATGAGATAGACCATATGCCCCCATGTATGGCCGGGGACGAGAAAGCACTCAATTTTGATGCCGTCAATCTCGAAAGTCTCGCCGTCATGCAGCAGCACCTTTTCGTTGTTAATTGTGACCTGCGGCAATTTATAGAGATGATATATGACTTTTCGCCGCACCTCGCCGGTGAGATACCGGTTTTCAATCTCGCCGATATAGAGCTTTGCGCTCCGGAACAAACCGGGGCTGTCTGCCTCCACCGCGCCCACGTGGTCGGTGTCCTGATGAGTGATGAGGATGTGCCGGATGGACTGCGGGTCGATGCCCAGCCAGCCTATTTTTTCTGCCAGTCGGTCGTAGTTGTACCCGGCATCGATCATGATGGTGGTGTCGCCCTTGCGGTAGAAGAAGATGTTCGCCACCCACTCCCGCACGCAGGCCACGCGCTCATCCACCCAGCCGGTGTTCAGCGGCTTGAATATCTCCTTGCCGCGGTACATCTTGCTCATTTCTCTTTTCTGAAATTCGGTCGCTTTCTTTGACATGGCGCATCCTCCTCACTTTTTAACGCAAATCTGTTTTCAAGTCATCTCATCTTTCAACGATTGTACAAGCAGCTGCGGGTGATTGAGAATATCCCCGTGCCCAAAATCCGGAAAGCACCGAACGGTCAGCTTTGGGTAGACCATCCGCAGCTTTTCAATGGCTTTCTTCATATGTCCCTCCCGCTGCCCGTACCAGCAGGTCACATCCGCGTCCAGCTGAGGTTCCGGCATCCAGCGGTACAGGTACAGTCCAACCTTCCATGTAGCATAAACGGATTCCAGACTGACATGGTCCGGTATCCGACGCAGCATGGTTTGCATACCTGCTTCGGTCTGCCCCATAAAACGCAGCGCCCATGCGGGTATGGTCTTTGTTTTTGCTGTCTGATATTGCTTTTGCGGCATGATTTTCAGAATCAATGGATTGAGAATTCCAAAATCCAGATATTCCGGCCCGCTGAGGATCATCCTGCGAATTCGGATGTTTTTCGATGCTTTCAGGCACACCGCTGGCCCGCAGCCAAGAGACTCCGCAAAAAGCGCATCCAGCGAACCGCCGCAGTGGTGAATCAGATATGCTTCCAGCTTATCTGCCTGTTCTTGCGCTGTAGTATAGGTCGTTTTTCCGGTACCGTCGAAGCCGTCAAAGCTGACCGCATAAACATCAAATTCTTCTTCCAGCAGCGGGATCACATTTTCAAACTGCCGCCAGCACATCAGATTTCCGTGCAGCAGCATGATCTTTTTCCCTTCTGGGTTACCAAACCGTTTGATTTCCATTTTGCTTTTCCCCTTACAGCAGCAGTCCGATTCCCGCAAGAATCAGAGAGAACACCGCCATCCCCACGGTTCCGAACAGCCATTTCTTTTGCTTGTCTGCTTTCGAGATGTACGGCATCAGATCCTCTGTCCCCGGGATCACCCATGCCCTGGTGTGTCCCACCCAATAGCCGTCGATGCCAAGCCGGTTGATGAGATTCATCACGGACAGGATCACAAAGCACTGCCAGAAGCCATCCCAAAACGTATGTGCGCCGTTTATGGCATACACGCAGATCAGCACATAGGCAAGGTACATCGGAATGCAGATCGCCTTGAAGCGCAGAGCGTTCCGCTTGATCTTCTCCTTTGTGGTCAGCCCAGTGCCATGCACCGCTCCTGCACCTTTTGGTCATACAGATGCACCATGCCGACGGCTCCTTTGCGGATGCCGACGGCGCAGACCGCAGCCAGCAGCGCACCCAGTCCCAGTCCTTCCAGAATCGTTTGCAGCAGCATTTCTATTTCTCCTTTTCCACCACAATGATCTTATTGGAAATATTCCGCACGGCGGGCAGCCTGTCCAGCAGCTCGTAAACTGGCGCAAATGCCGCCATGCCCTCGATTAAGCTGTGTTCCTCCACAAAGCGAAAATCCGGCAGCAGTTCGGCAAGGGCTTTCCCATTCTTGATTCCCCAGTTGAATTTTGCGTTGCTTGCGTCAATGGATTTCTCCTTGAAGTGCCGCACTATCGTAGGATTCATGGTTTCCACAAATATAGTGGCTTGGGAAAAACGGCTGGAAATCACTGCAAAAATTTGCTGCACATCTTTTGCGTTCAGGTACATGGTCAGTCCCTCGATGACAATCAGCACCGGTACATTCTGCTCGCTGATTTTGCTGCCCCAATCTTCCATGGCGGACATGGCAATCTGTGAAATCGTGCCGCTTTCCGGCAGAAGCTTTTCCCGCACCGTCATCGTTTCCTGCAGGTCGAGGTTATACCAATGCGCATAACCCGACATCCGGTAGCACCGGGTATCCAGCCCGCAGGCAATATTGATGACCACCGCACCTGAATGCGCCGCAAGCCACGATTTTGTCAGTTTATCCAGCACGATGGTGCGGGCAATGACGCCGCTGCGCATGGCGGTATCCTTGTCCGCGAGGGAAAAATCGTAGTCCAGCTTCCCGATGATCTCCTCCGCCTTCGCATCGTGAATCGCGCCGCGTCCTCGACTCTCTTTCGCTCTTGCATAAATGGTTTGCAGCATGGTCTCCGGCACGCCGGAGAGTTTGATTTTTTCTTTCATGTCATACTTCCTCCGCTTGCAAAGCCAGAAATTTTTCCGCATACCGGCAGAACTCCTCCGGATGCACCATCACCAACTCCGCATGGGCCATCTTGGGAATACCGTGGATGCGAGTCTGCGGAAAATAGTGCTTGACAAATTGAATGTTGCGTCTGCGGTCCTTCTTTTCGTCGTCGCCATACCAGTAGGTGATTTTTGTGTCGATTTTCGCAGGGCACTTCGGAAGCGCATAGTTGTTGGCGGACCAGAATATGTTGCGAATCGTCCGGTCTGAAAAGGTTTTCAGATAGGCTTCCATGGCGTCGTATTCCTTTTTAGGGTCGTGCCCTGCGGGGGTAAACCGTTCCGGCGGAAAAGCCGCTTCCAGTACCTTTCGGCTGTTTGCCGCCATTTTGAAAGACAGCACATCCCGCGCCAGCAGCAGCTTTCGCACCAAGAAGGGCAGCTGATAGGGTGTGATCCCGCCATCAATGATGGCTCGGCTGATGGGTATTTTCCCCAATGCCAGCATACGGGTCAGACAGGCACCGCCCATGGAACAGCCATAGGCCGCATCCAGTCGGGAGACGCCGCGGCTTTTCAGATATTCCGTCACTTCATCCACGGTCTGCTCCACGGAGGTGAAGTCCCCAGGGTACTCCGGCTGATGGCCGTCAAATACCACCTGAAAAACGTGCCATTTCCGAGAAAGCAGCGCAATGGTATCCGCAAAAGCCCATACAGGCTCTGCGGTGCAGGGAAGAAACAGCAGTGTCCGCTCATGCTCCTGTCCGTGTTCTAATATCTGCATGGTTCATCCCTCCGCCTTCGCACACTCGGCATAGGTCAGCGGGAAGGATGCTTTCAGCACGGTGCTTTTCCGCACCATCCAGCCGTTTCCCCGCAGGAATTCCAGATATTCTGCGCTCGTCCATTTGCTGTGCAGCGGAAAGCCCGCCAGCTTCATGAAAAATGCTTTGACCTTTCCGAAGAAAGCGTTATCCGCATGGGTGAAGGTCGGCGCGACCAACATGCCGTCATCCTTCAGCACCCGGCGAATCTCCGACAATGCCTTCTCCGGTTCCGGCACGATGTGCAGCGCATTGGCCACGATGACCACGTCAAAGCTTCCGTCGGCATAGGGGAGGTGAAACATATCCTGCAAAGAGAAATGCAGCTTGGCAGATCGACTGTCCCGCTTGGCCTGCGCAATCATCTCCCCGGATGCATCCGTGGCCTCGATGTGAGCGGCGCTGCTCACGATATTTTTGGCGATCAGCCCTGTGCCGGTGGCCAGCTCCAGCACCGTTTTGCGCCGCACGACCGGACGTAGCAGCTCAAATAACCGCTCGTAGGCTGCGGCGTCCTTTCGCATGAAGCGGTCGTACCGCCCGGCGTTTCTGTCCCGGAAAGATTTGCGTCTTCCCATTTCCTGCCCTCCCCTCGCGTTAGCGCAAGCTAACCTTCGCGTATCAGAAATCGGTTAGATTGCGCTAACCGCATTGTCTTTGAAAAGCCGCATTCATGCGGCTTCTCTGTTTATGCAAATAACTCCCGGCAGGCGCCCCGCACCAGCGTTTCCAGCACCTGCGGGTAAAGCGCCCCGATCTGCTCCTGATGGGAGACGGTCAAAATCAAGCCCCGCACCGTGGCGGCGGCCAGCGCCATGCCGCCCTTGGGCTGCAAGCCGCCCGCCTCCAGCAGGGCACGAATGTGGGTCTCGTCGTCGTGGTAGTGGGCCGTTTTCACGTTCTCCGGCAGCCGATGCAGAAGAAAATCTGCGTCTTGCTCGATGAACACGAAGGCTTTCGTCTCGGCCAGCCACCGGCACGCCGCCAGGATCGCCTCTGCCGCGCGGGCGGCAGGGGCAAACGCCGCATTCTCCTGCAAGGACCTCTGCGCCGCCGCAAAGCACTCGGTATGGATATCCTCCAGCACGGTGAAAAACAGCAGCTCCTTGGAATCAAAGAATTTATAAAACGATCCCTTGGATATCCCAACGGCATTTGTCAGCTGCTCCACGGAGGTTTTCCGCATCCCGATGGTAATGCCGCAACGCCGGGCCTCACGGATCAGGTCTTTGCGAATCGTCTCATTCTGTTCGTCTGTAAAAGCCACTGCGCACGCTCCTTGAATTTATGACCGTTTTCAAACTTTCGGTCATATAGTAGCAGGAATCCATTCCGGTGTCAAGCTTTTGGAAGTGTATTCTCCCGCTGAATCATTTGGACAATCGTCGGAATTCCAGCGGGGAGACGCCGTAGGTTTCTGCAAATACCTTGGCGAATTTGCCCTGATTCTCATACCCCACCGCATTGGCCACCTCGATGATCTTCATTGTGGTAGATTCCAGTAGTTCGGCCGCCTTTTCCATGCGCTTTTTCCGGAAGTAATTCAAATAGCTGTCGCCAATACCCTTCACATAAAATTTGAAGCTGCTCTCGCTGACACCGAACCGTTCCGCCAGCTCTTTGGCTGTGATCCGCCTGGTCAGGTTGCTGAGAATCAGCGCCTCGGCCTCTTTTACGATAGCGATCTGAGATCGGGTAAAGTAGGTGTCTGGTTCACTTTCGGCCGGCATATTCATCAGCTCGTGCAGCAGACGAACAGTGAGATACCGCAAAGAACCAATTTCCAGATCTTCCTTACTGGTCCATGTCTCTTTTACAAGGGAGGTGACCAACTATAAGAAGTCAAGAGGAAGTTGAAATATTTTGATTCAGGCAAAAAGGGCGCACAAAACCAAGCCCTCTTACGAGGACTTCAAAAAGAAGTTGGTGATAGTTCAGCGAACGAAGTCTGGATTATAAGACAGTTCTTTCGTCTGGAGAGTATAAATAACCCGTAAAAGCTTTTTGGCAACATGGGTAAGCGCAACGCGGTGTTCCTTACCCTCAGCACGTTTCTTGGCGTAGTAGGCCGCGAAAGTCGGTTCGTTGTTAATCACCGTTATGATTCGCTTATGATGAGGGACAGCAAGCAAGATGTTGCCGATTTGCTGGATGAACACGAGGAAAAGAAGTCTATACAGGAGCTCCTTCGAAAGCAGCAGAAGCCGCAGACACAGCGGCAAAGAAAATCGAAACGGCACGAGCAAGAACGATGAGTTTATGCCAATGTCTTCCTCACAAGAATAAACTGTTGGTTGCGAACCAAAAGCCGAGCTGTCACTATAACACATTTAGGCGAAAGAAGGCCGCAGGTTCATTACGACCTGCGGCCGATTTCTAAGGAGGCTCCAGTATGCCATTCTCCATATGTAGGATATGGTCTGCACGGCAGACAATTTCTTATCTCGCAATTTTGTTGCCCCTCTTGACAGAAGGAATATTATACGCTATAATGATAGTGCCACTATCGGTAGTATGGCTATCAGTTATTGGAGGTGCGGAATGTCAAAGCCGGATAAGAGCATTGATCCAAAGATTTTGGAAGCCGCAAAAAAGGAATTTCTTGAAAAGGGATATGAAAAGGCATCCACAAACGTCATCTGCAAGAATGCAGGCGTAACTTGGGGCGCTTTACAAAAAAGGTATGAGGGAAAAGACGCGCTATTCTGCGCACTGGTATCCCCTGTTGCGGAGGAATTCAAGGCAACACTCATCGGTGCAAACGACGAGTTTCACAACCTGACGAAGGAAGAACAGGAAGCCAACGCCTTACATGAGGATACGGACGGAAATCAATTTATCGAATACATTTATGAGCACTTTGATGTGTTCCGACTGCTTCTGTGCTGTGCAGGAGGTTCCTCCTACGAGCATTATATGGAAGATCTCGTTGACATTCTGGAACACTCTACCCGTCGATTTATAGAGAACACCGGACATGAAGCGATTATCAACGGCAAAAAAGCCGGGGAAATGACCGTCCACATTCTCATCAGTTCCTATCTGTATGGCCTGTTTGAGCCAATCGCTCACGAAATGAAAAAGGACGAAGCAATCGAGTATGTGAATGAGCTGAAATACTTCTTTGATGTCGGTTGGGTTGACATCTTGAAGTTAAAATAAAAATCACCGATGTTCACAGCTTTGCGCTTTTTGTTACCATCTGCCGTGCTGCGGATGGTAATAAATATGACCGGCGGTTAGCTGTCTCTAACTATAAGGAGTAAAACATATGAATCAAACATCAAAGACAATTGGAAAGCTCTTAAAATACGCAGGACCGTTTCGCATAACGATTCTGCTTTCCGCCATCTTCGCCGCTTTTTCGGCAGTCATAAATCTGAAATCGTACCTGTGTGTGTATGAAGTTGCAAGACTTCTGATTCAGTCCGCAGGCAATTTCGGTGCAATCAACCTTGCAGCCATGAAGGAGCTTGGTTTTCGAGCGGTTTATTATGTGTGCATGGGTTTCGGAATGTACGGAATGTCACTGCTGTGTTCCCATATCAGCGCATATCACACCGTCGCAAGGATACGCATCCGGCTGATTCACCGACTCGGCACATTGCCGATCGGTTATCACACTTTGCATCCAAGCGGTAAACAGCGAAAAATCATCGAGAAAAACACGGACAATCTCGAAATCCTAATCGCCCATAATATCCCTGACTATGTGCAGTCATTGGTGTTGCCAGTTGCTTTTCTGGTATTCATGTTTCAATATGACTGGCGATTGTCGCTGATCTGCCTTGCTCCCATTGTGATCGGCTTCGGGCTTCTCTTTTCCATGTTGAAAGGCGAAAGCAGTGATTTTATCGGGCAAGTGCAGAAATCGGGTGAGGATATTGGAAATGCCGCAACGGAATATGTCCGCGGAATTGCAGTCGTTAAGACCTTCGGCCAAACAGCCTCGTCTTTCCGCCGCTATAAGAAAGCCGTGAAGGATTACGCTGACTTCATGACAAAGTATTCCTTTTCTATGGAAAATTCGTTCAGCCTGTACACAACCATTGTTAACGCAGTTTTTCTGTTCCTAATACCGGGCGGCATCTTATTGTATAACTTTGGGGGTGGGACGGAAAAACCCATCATGACCTTTTCATTCTTTGCGGTTTTGATTCCCTTGGTAGCATCCATTCTGACAAAGCTCATGCATTCCTCGTCCAATCTTATGCTTGCAGACGCATCCTTTATTGCCATCGACAACATCTTGAACGAAAAGCCTCTGCCGGAGCGGCAGAAGCTTAACGTCCCTGAAAATACCGAAATCAGCTTGAATGACGTGTCCTTTTGGTACGAGGAGGGAGTGAAGGCAATCGATCATATATCCATGACGATCAAGCCGGGAACCGTAACGGCATTGGTCGGAGAATCCGGCGGTGGGAAAAGCACGGTTGCCAATCTGATCGCACGCTTCTGGGACGTATCGGATGGTTCGGTAACGGTGGGCGGCGTTGATGTCCGTGATCTGGATTATTCTGATCTGATGAAACATATCAGCGTTGTGTTTCAGGATACGAATCTGTTCAAAATGTCCGTTGCTGAAAATGTGGCGATGTACAAGCCGGATGCTTCGCGGAAGGAAATACTCGAAGCATTGCAACAGGCAAGGTGCGAAGATATTCTGGAAAAACTTCCGAACGGTATGGATTCTGTGATTGGAGCCAAGGGCGTATATCTTTCCGGCGGAGAGATGCAGAGGATTGCGCTTGCACGGGCAATCCTCAAGGATGCGCCTATCGTGCTGCTGGATGAGGCTACAGCTTTTGCGGATGCAGAAAACGAATACTTGATTCAGAAAGCACTGGATGTGCTTCTAAAAGGCAAAACGGTGCTGATGATCGCACACCGGCTGCAAACCATCGTCCATGCTGACCAGATAATTGTGCTTCAGAAGGGACGGATCGTCGAACAGGGGACACATGAAGCCCTGATGCAGCAACAAGGCGTATACGCCGGAATGTATCATGAGTACGAGAGAAGCGTATCGTGGAGAATTGGAGGACAGTCATGATATTCGGTAAGATATTTCATCTGAGCAAAGAAGGCTCAAAAGCGATCGTTCAGGCTGGCATATGGCTTGCCCTGTTCAACCTTGCCGCACTGCTGCCTGTAATCCTGCTTGCCATGGCAAGTGAGAAAATGATCACGCTGTATTACGCTGACAGCGAAGCAAAGATCTCGCTGCTTCCCTATGCGCTGGCACTTGCGGTAATTCTGGCTGTAATGTTTGTAACCTATAAGGTTGCATATCACAAGGAGTATCTAACCTCCGGGCAGGAAGAATACAAACTGCGAATGGAGCTCGCGGACAAACTGAGAAGACTGCCGCTGTCCTTTTTTGGGATGCGAGATTTGAGCGATGTGACGGGCGTTATTATGGACGATGTTCAGACGATGTCTCATGTCTTGTCGCAGACCGCAGCTGAGTTGATTGGCGGCATGATCACAGGAATTGTTTCCCTGCTCATGCTGTTCGTGTACGATTGGCGGCTTGCCCTCTATCTTGCCGCCTGCCTGCCTGTCGTAATACTCGTCATGTCGCTGTCAAGGAAGATATCAGAGGGCACAAATAAAAAGAACCGAAATAAAAAGCTGAGCGTCAGCGCAGGATTGCAGGAGTACCTTGAAAACATAAAGCTGCTGCGTACCACCGAAGCGATGGAGGATTATCAGCAGGGACTCAATAAAAAAATCAAGCGTATCATTCCTGGGCTTGTGCTATATGAGCTGCTGGCCGGTTTGTCCATTTCCGTTTCTTACAATGTTATGCGCATTGGGCTTGGGCTTGTTATTATCTTCGGATCGGGAATGCTTGCCGCAGGGGAAATCAGCCTGTTCAAGTTTCTGATTTTTCTGTATGCTGCGGTGCGTATCTATGAACCACTGACAAGTGCTTGTGAGCATCTTGGCGATTTCATCGCGTCTCTGGTGGGCGCGGGACGAGTGACAAAGCTGCTGGAAGAACCCGAGCAGGGCGGCAGCGAGAATGTGAGCGTCAGCAGCTTTGATATTCGGTTTGACCATGTCAGCTTCGCCTATAATAACGAAGAAGTCCTGCACGATGTTTCCTTCACTGCAAAGCAGGGCGAAATAACCGCATTGGTCGGTCCATCCGGTTCCGGCAAAAGTACGCTTGCCCGTCTTGCGGCAAGATTTTGGGACGTGAAAAGCGGAACGGTATCGATTGGAGGAGAAGATCTGCGAAAAATCGCACCGGAACAGCTTCTTAAAAACTATTCCATTGTTTTTCAGGATGTCGTACTGTTCAACGATACGATTTACAATAACATCAAAATCGGCAAAGAGGATGCAACGGAAGAAGAAGTTTATGCAGCAGCAAAACTGGCAGCCTGCGATGAATTTATAGCGCGTCTTCCCGATGGCTATCAAACCTTGATCGGCGAAAACGGGAAAACGCTTTCCGGCGGCGAGCGGCAGCGACTTTCCATTGCCAGGGCGTTTCTGAAAAATGCGCCGGTGATTCTGCTCGATGAAAGCACGGCCAGTATAGACCCGGAAAATGAAACAAGAATCCAGCAGGCAATCAGCCGACTGATTGAAAATAAAACGGTGCTCATTATCGCCCACAAACTGCGCACCGTGGCAGGCTGTGATAAAATCGTCGTGCTGGAGCAGGGCAATGTCGCGGAAGAAGGAACGCATGATGCGCTCATGAAAGAAAACGGACTCTATCATAGGCTTTATACCCTGCAAAATGAAAGCCTGATCTGGAAGGTCAGAACATGAAATGGAGGTTTTTCGGATGAACAAGGAAAAAACAAACAGGTTGAACGGAAAAGACCTGATCAATATCGGCATATTTACCGCTGTCTATTTTATACTGAATCTATTGATTGCGGCAGCAATGGGATTCATTCCAATCGTCAACATGATGATCCCATTTGTAAGTTCGCTTGTGCTGGGCATCCCCATGATGCTCTACTTCTCGAAGATCAAGAAATTCGGCATGGTGCTTATTACCTATATCATCTATGGCGTGATCCTCACGCTCGCAGGCGTCGGTTTCTACAGTCTGATCGGCGGAACGCTCTGCGCAGTGGCTGCGGAGTTTATTTTGAAAGCGAAACACCACAAAAGCGTTTTTGCTGCGATTCTCAGCTATGCGATTTGCAGCGTGGGGGCAAACGCCAATGTGCTCGGTTTTGCCCTTATGACGGAAGCGCAATTTGCAGAAAAGACTGCATACTATGGGCAGGAATACATGGATATTATGTCGGGTTACTTTTCTCACGGTTATACGGTACCATTGGTGGCCATTTCTGCTTTTATTGGCGGCATAATCGGCGGATACATTGGAAAAGCCGTGCTGAAAAAGCACTTTGCCAAAAGCGGTATAATTTGATGAAAAGCGTACTGTTTGGGCAAAAACCAACCTCCCGGCAACTCTATCTGGATGCGAGGACAAAACTTATTTTGTGCCTTTTGACTTCTTTTATCATGTTTTCCTGCAATTACACAGGAGTTATGCGTTTTGTCCTTCCTGTCCTCTCAGCGCTCCCATTCTTCTCGTTTCTGATCTTGAAGAAATACAGAACGGCAACAGGGTATATTCTTGCCTACGGAATCTGCCTATTCCTTCCGGTTGTCCTCCGACAGTATGACGCGCCTTTCCTGAATATTATGTCTGCTGCAATTGCCTCAATATTCACGCAAATGCTTCCCGGTCTCGCCATGTTCAATGTACTGCTGTCGTCTACGTCTGTGAGTGAGTTCATCGCCGCGATGGATGGTTTCCATATTTCAAAGAAGTTCTCGGTTCCGGTATCTGTGATGTTCCGGTTTTTCCCTACTATACGCGAGGAGTATCAGCTTATCCGGGATACTTTGCGGCTGAGAGGAATTGGAACTCTGGCGCATCCTTCTGAAATGCTGCAATACCGGATGGTGCCTCTTTTGACAGAACTGGTTCAGGTGGGAAACGAATTGTCCGCCTCAGCCATGACAAGAGGTCTGGACGCGCCGAATAAGCGGACAAATGTATGCCGGAGCGGATTCCATACGCAGGATACCATAGCGTTTGTTTTCTGCGCTGTCGTAATCATGCTTTTCATTATTTCAAAGGTGCTGGGATTGTAATATGATCGAGATAAAGAATGTGGATTTTTTCTATGAAACCGCAGAATCGGAAAGTTCCTTAAAAAATGTCAGCGTTACTGTTCCAAAAGGGCAGGTGGTCTTGCTGTGCGGAGAATCCGGGAGCGGGAAAACGACCTTTGGAAGGCTGATCAATGGCTTGATCCCCTGCTATTACGACGGAAAAATGGACGGACAAGTGTTCGTTAACAAAATAAGTACGGCAGGCATTCAGCTTCACGAGTTAGCGGAAACGGTAGGTTCTGTATTTCAGAACCCAAAATCACAATTTTATACGCTTCTTACCGACACAGAGATCGTATTTGCCTGCGAAAATATCGGCATGGAAAAATCGGAGATATTCAGTCGTTTTGAAAAAACGGTGCAGGACTTTCACATGGAAAAGCTGCTCGGGAAAAATGTGTCTCAGTTGTCCGGCGGCGAAAAACAAAAGATTGCATGCGCCTGCGTCAGTATGCTTGAGCCACCAATCTTTATATTGGATGAGCCTACCTCTAATCTGGATATCGGTGCGATCCGCGAACTGAAAAAAATTATCAGGAAGTGGAAAGATTCCGGGAAAACAATTTTGATTGCCGAACACCGGCTTTGGTGGACAAAGGATCTCATAGACCGTGTGCTTATTTTTCGAGAGGGGGAAATTGCGGAAGATATTAATGCCGCCGAATTTTGGAGCAGATCACCAGAGGAATTTCGAAGCCGTGGGCTGCGCAGTTTTTCCGGCTTTGCCCCCATAAAAGCAGGAGTAACACTGACCGATGCACACTATACGATTTCCGAATTTCAATATGCAAATGGGAAGGATTTTTCAATCCATGTCCCAAAACTTGAAATTCCAAAAGGCGCAGTCGTAGCAGTGCTCGGAAACAACGGTGCCGGAAAGAGTACCTTTGCAAAGTGCCTGTGTGGATTGACAAAATGCAAGGTACAAATATACGATGGAAATAGAACATACCGCGGGCGAGAGTTGCGAAAACTGTCCTTTATGGTTTTTCAGGATGTGAATCATCAATTGTTTTCAGAAAGCGCTTTAGAAGATATTACGCTCGGGCTGTCTTTATCCAAAGAAGAAAAAACAGCTGTTGCAGAGGACGCACTGCGCCGGATGAACCTTGCAGATTGCAAAGATACTCATCCTATGGCACTATCCGGTGGGCAAAAGCAGCGACTGGCCATCGCCGGTGCGCTGGCTGCAAAGAAGGAACTGATACTGTACGACGAGCCGACAAGCGGTCTGGACTATCGAAATATGGAGCGTGTTGCGCAGAACATCAATGCGCTGGCCGAAGCCGGAAAAACGCAGCTTGTTATCACCCATGACCCGGAGTTGGTTGAAAAATGCTGCGATTATTACCTGTTTTTTGAGAACGGGGAGATTATTGAATATGGCACATGGTCGGAGCGAACAATCAATCGAATCCGGGACTATTTTGATATCGGAACATTTGGGCATGTGTGACTATCACCCAAATGATAAGCGGGAATGAAATTCAGTCAGGCTCCGACGGCCATTGTAGCTATATTGAGTTATGGGCAATCCAAACGAAATAAAAGGTCATAGAGAGGCACCCAATATAAAAGGGTGCCTCTTGTTAATCATTGGAATAAAATGTGAAATAAAAGGTGTCGCAAGACAGCCGCTTTGGGAGGAATGCAACTGCAATCTTGAAGCATCTGAATTTTTTGCAGAAACACACCTTGACAAATCGCGTCTCAGAAAATGATCGTGGCCGACCTGCCGGGCAGCTATTCGCTCTCCGCCGGCTCTGACGAAGAAATCATCACCCTGGACTACATCGCCTCCGGCAATGCGGATCTGGCGCTGGTCATGGCAGATGCCTCCCAGCTGAAGCGCAGCCTTTATATGCTGGCCGATTTCGTAGGAATGCAGGTTCCTGCGATTCTGGTGCTGAACATGATGGATGTGGCGAAAGGCCAGGGTATTACCATTGATACCGAGGCGCTGTCCCGCAAATTGGGCATCCCGGTGGTGCCTATGTCTGCCATCCGGAAAAAGGATTATCGAACTCTCTATGAGACGATAGAAGCCGCACTTGCGCAAAAGCCTGTGATTACGGGACAAGCCATGGAATCCGCCAAAGAGAAAACAGACTACATCGACGGCCTGCTGAACGGCGTACTGACGGCAGACAAAACCGCAAAGCAGGCATTCAGTAAGTTCGATCGTCTGGCGCTTTCTCCCGTTCGGGGAAAGCTGCTGGCTTTCGGCATCATCCTGCTGATTTTCCTGCTGTCGATGATCTTCTCCGGTGTTGTATCGGGTATCGCATCGGCAGTACTGACGCCGCTGAGCGATGTTCTGCGCTCCGGAATGGAACAGATTCATGTCCATGGGCTGCTGATTTCCCTGATTTGTGATGTGCTGATCAATGTGCTGTTTTTCGCACTGATGATGGCGTCCTTCGTGCTGGGCATCACCCTTGGCTTCAATCTGATGGAGGAAACCGGTTATCTGGCCCGCCTCTCCTTCCTGTTTGACCGCACCATGTCCAAAGTCGGCCTGCAAGGCAAAGCGATCATGCCTTTCTTTATGGGGCTCGGCTGCACCATCGCAGGTACCACAGGTACCCGTGTCGTGGACAACTGGGGGCAGCGGGTGCTGGCCATTGCCATGAGCTGGGCCGTCCCCTGTTCAGCTACACTGTCGGTCGTGCCCACGATTGCCATTACGCTTTTCAGCAGTACCAGCGGCTTTCTGGCAATGGTGTCCATCTTCCTGTTTATGTTCCTGATGATGTGGATCGTCTACAGAGTGTTCGGCAAATCCCTTGCCCCCAAGGAGGAACGGGTGGGCCTCATTATGGAGCTGCCGCCCTACCACAAGCCCGCCTTCCGCAATATCCTCTATGTGACCTTTCAGCGCACACTGGACATTTTCCTCCGGGCTCTGCGGGTCATCTCGCTGGTGTCTATCGTGTTCTTCGTACTGACCTACGGCTTTGGCGGAAGCGTAGAAAGCAGCATTCTCTACAAAGTCGGCGTTGTGATCGATCCGGTAACCAGGTTCTTCGGCCTGAAATGGCAGGCGTTTCTCGCCTTCTGCGCATCTGCCATCTCCAAAGAGTCCCTGCTGGGCGTTTTGAATACGCTTTACGGCGCTGGCGGCAGCCTTGTGAGTTCCATCTTCGGCGCGAAGGTTTCTGCCGCAGCGGCCGGCGGCATCTCCGAAATTCTGGCCGCCAATTTCACCAAGGCGGAAGGTCTGGCCTTTATCTTCGCCATCAGCTTCAATATGCCCTGCGTCAGCGCACTGGCGGCCACGGCAAGAGAGGCCCATTCCGTTCGCTGGACGGCCAAAATCGGTGTATTCTACACCCTTGCGTCGCTGTTGATAGCCTGTATCGTTTACCACATTGGAGTGCTGCTCTTCTAAGTCAGCCGTTTGCCCGCCTGTTATCCTTCCCTTTGCAGTCGAAAAAACAGAGATGTATTTCCAAAAAATGCAACTTAGTCTGCCGTTCTTTCTCTGTATTAAATCTCCGATAAAGTGAGTCCTTCTGGGAGGTCCATCATGAACCTCCCCTGGGTTCAGCAAATGGGCGCAGTCCTCCCTTGGCGGAGGACTGCGCTTTTTTTACGGCCTTACTGCATGGAATACAGGTTGGATGTGCTGCTCCCATTGTCACGGTAGCGTGGGATCTTTTGCAGGTATCCATGTTGCTCCAGATCCGTCAATGCCCGTTTGACCGTGGAGCGTGACAATCGCATGTCGGACGCAATCGTCTTGATTCCTGGCCAGCATTTTCCCTCGCTGTCTGCACGGTCACGCAGATACATATAAACTGCCCTCGCTCTGGAGGGCAGTTCGGTGTCGGCGTAAATTGTTCCAAAGTAACTCATAGATCCTCCTCACCGTAAGTTTTCATCTGCTTGCCGCCCCTGCGCCGGGGCTTATCTGCAGCAGGCTCATGGGCAATGCCGCCGCGTCCGGAAACGGCATAGGCTCCACGCATATCCGCATTCTCCGCCTTGCTTGATTGCGGAAGATTTCGCTCCAGATCCTCACGGTTTGCATAAGCTACCGCACGATCTACCCGCTCCGGAACAATATAAGGCTCCTCGAAGGAGATACCCCATTCCAGAAAAAGCCGCAGGCGGGTACGCATGGGATGCTGTCCCGTCTTTTGGACAATAAAATTCCCCTTGGGAATAGACTTCAGCTCATCTGGCGTCAGCAGTGGACGCTCCATCATTTGCAGACTCTGGCTGGGGTCGTTCTTCCCACGGCTCACCGATCCAGACAGAACGGTGCGGTTTCCGAGCGCCTTGGACAGCACCTCCGCCGTCTGGCTGTTGGGTGCGAAGCCGCCGAAGATGGTGTCCTGGCAGTTGTCCTGAATAATTTCGCTTCCTTCATTTCCGTAGTTTTTTTCAAGCTGCGCTAAGGACTGAATGATCGGCACCAGCGTCAGGCGGCGGGAACGGCCTGCGGAGAACAGCGGAAGGACATCGAAGGGAGGCATAGTGCCGAACTCATCACAATACAGTACCACACGGTTTTGCAGCTTCCCTCCGTTTTCATCCGCCACAGCAAACAGTTCACGGCTCAGATTTTGAATCATCAAGCCCGCCATGAAGTTTTTGGTGGTGTCCTCCTCCGGAAGAATGAGAAAGATGGCAGACTTTTCAGAAGCAAACTTCTCTGCATCGATGGCGCTGTCGAAGCAAAGCACCTGCTCCAGTTCCGAGTCCAGAAATGCATTGAGACGAGAAAGTACCGTGGACATGACAGAGGCCATGGCCTGCTCTGCGCTGTTGAGTGCAGCACCCGCAAACCATCTGGCCTTGTGGTCAGGCGGCAGCTTGCCCATCAGGAGCTGGAAGTGACTCTTGCCCTTTACTTTGCTGGGTTCCAGCAGATCCTGCACCAGCTTGAAGACAGAGACGATGTGCCGGCGCTCCTGTGGATGCTCCTTATCCGGCGGCAGAAACTCCGCCAGTATCAGAATGACCGAAGTGAGCAGCCCCTCCGCCGCATCATAGAAAAAGGCGTTCTGTCCGCGATTGCTGTCATCGCCATCCGGATTGATAATGGTTTTGGCAAGGATCTTAGCGTATTTCTCTGCCTTAGCTCGAGCCGCCAGGTTCTTGGGATCTTTCCTTGCGATATCCATGTAGCGGTTGACCAGTGTCAGCAGGTTGTTGCCGTCTGAACGGGTCGGATTGCGCAGGTCTATAACAGATACATTGTATTCGTAGCAGTTCTTTGCAATCGTGCCGTAATTGCGGGCCAGGTCACCCTTGCTGTCCAGCGCCAGCCAGCTCATACCGGAGGCGCAGGCATATTCCAGATTGGGATACAGGAAGAAAGCGGTCTTGCCAATACCGCTGGCGCCGATCATAAGGCAGTGAATGTCATTGCTGTCCACCAGTGCGGTGAGCTCCTGCGGTTTTCCTTTGCAGCCGAGGATCACGCCCTGCTCCATGGGGAGATTCTGCCCTCTGCGCCATTCTCTGACCTTGAAGGGCACATGGGCATAGGTCTGCCTGATTTCCTTGTCGGTGGCCCATCGGGCTGTACCGTGCTGCCCATCGCCCACAGTGCGGGATTTGATATTGCCAAGGGTATAGTGAT